>Ga0209410_1000019_pt1 | contig 72730 bp, 114 predicted proteins | sample Mar14436cmmetaG_FD_184135 | JGI IMG/M metagenome (GOLD analysis project Ga0209410, IMG submission 184135) | Marine hydrothermal vent microbial communities from Guaymas Basin, Gulf of California to study Microbial Dark Matter (Phase II) - Marker... ... | reverse complement strand
AATAGGTTCAAGAAAGACTTTTACAGAGATGATGAGTTTGCAGAAATTAAAGGGTTTGAAAGCACTGCTGAAGAAGATTTGTTTGATGAAGAGACGGAAGACTAGAGAAGTCTTGACTCCTATCTTCATAGAGAAAGCAGAAGGTCTATACTATCCTCTGTTCATTCCAGTCAGAAATGCTGGTAAACTACTAGCAGTAGAATTTCAACTTTCAGACAAAGTAGAGGTTGATAAGAGGAAAATCACCTTGAAAGTGAAAGAGAAAGAGAAGACTCCAAGTTACATAGCTTAAGGTGAGAAGATGGAAGTAGAATTTGACATCCACTTGGGTTCTATTATGTATCGAGACAAGGAAAGAATAAAAGTTGATGCTGTGTTTGTCACCAATCAATTAGCTCTCTTCTGTTCAGAACTCACTCTTAAGAGATTAGAATACAAGCCTAATGGTTATCATGTTAAAGCTAAAGTAGAGAACATGACACCAGAGGAAGTGAGAAAGAAAATAAGAGACTTGTTTGGAGGTTGTCTCTATTACTTCAAATTCACTAAGATAAAACTCAACAAGACAGAAACAGCTAATCTAGTCTTGAGAGAGGCAGTTAAAGAATGAGCAAATATATTGTTAGACGAATGGACTTCAAGTTCAAAATCTGGAAACAAGAAGATGATGTCTGGAAGTTTGAGAAGGAAATTTGGATAAGTCGCCCAATATGGAGTCTTGCTTCTGACTTTCTTGTCAAGGTCTTTCAAGAGAACTCTAAACCTTTCATTTATGACACAGAAAACTTAGAAGCTTACTTCTGGAGAACACCAGAGAATGTGATAGAACTTCTTAGACTTCTTGAAAAGATACCAGAGAAACACAGACATGAACTGTTAATAGTGTTTGACTCCATAGATTTCTTCAAGAGACTTCAAGAGAACAAGGTAGACGAAGTAGTAGAAAAGTTGAGAGAATATCTAGTCCTCAAGAAGGTGATAGAGTAATGTTGTTGCAGAATGGAAACCAAGAAGGAAAGACTCTCTTCCAGAAATTAGGATTTGTATGGGACTCTCAAGCTAGAATGTGGGTATTGCCTCCTAGCAAAAAGAAAGTTTCTCATGTTAAACTCTACAAGAATACTAAAGTAACTTGTGGAGTAACCAGTGATGGAAAAATCGAATATAAGACACTTCAGAAACTGTTAGACATAGCTTTATGGATAAGGAATGACTTGGGTTGTAACTTAGCTTGTCTCTCTAAAGGAGCTTTATATGAGTTAGTGAAACATTATTTCATTCAGAAGCAGATACAAGTTTCAAGAAAGACAATCTGGATATACACAAAGTTCTTAGTCATAATGATTTCATGTGTGGCTTACTAATGAATGAAAAATGGTCAAAGACTAAAATCCTACGAGCAGTAGAGAACTTCTTTCTTCTCATGGAACTTGGTCTCTTTCCAGAAACAACTTCAACTGAAGTCAAAATACCAATAGACTATCTCACTTTCCTCAAGAGATATGCTCAGAGACTAGAAACCTATCCTACTCAGACAAGAGGATTTACAGGAGTTAAAGTTGTTCCTTATTGGATTATCTGTGACAAGGAAAAGTTTTGGGAAAGGGAATTAGGTCAATTTGGTTTTGCTTATTGTCCAGATGAGAAGAGATTCTACTTCGTCAATTCAAACTTCAAGAGGAGGTTTAGAAAATGGATAAGGATACTATTGAAACACAATCTGATTCCTTAGAGGACTTGAGAAACTTATTAGGTGTTGACTTCCCTCTCAACTCCATAGTCAGAACAAAAGAAGTAATCAACCTAGTTAGAACAATTGCATTACCAGACAGAACTCATCTTCAATTTTGGATTCTAACAGCTGGTTGGATAGGTAAAGTTGTTGAAGTAAAAGAACATGCAGTAATGATTGAAATTGTCTGGATAGATGATGGAATAAGAAGAGTCCAAGTTACAAAAGATAAAGTTGAACTTGTTGATGTATTGTGAGGGAGGAATTTGAAGGAATTTACTTTCAGTAAAGGAAATAGAAAGTTGTCCAATAATGTTCTTATCTGGAACTTACCAGCTGTAAAGACTTGTCCTGGCAGTTCAACCTATTGTAGAAGAATCTGTTATGCCCTCAAGGCTGAAAGATGTTATCCATCTGCAAGAAAATCACGATTAAGAAATTTTGAGTTCTCTAAAAGTGAACAGTTTGTTGAAAAGATAGTTCAATTCTTAAGGAAACGAAAAGAGACAATTATCCGTTTACATGAGAGTGGTGACTTCTACAACAAAGAATACTTGAACAAATGGTGTGAAATAGCTAGACAACTACCAGACAAAATTTTCTATGCTTACACAAAGTCATACTTCTTTGACAACTTCTGGGACAATATACCAGACAACTTGCGAATAATACAAAGTGTAGAATCTAGATTTCCAGAGAAAGTTAACTGGGAAAAGTCAACTGCCAGAGTAATAGAGAAACCAAGTGAAAGGAAGTCATTTGAGTTTATCTGTCCAGAGCAACTAGCTAAGAAGAAGGGTAAGAAAATAGAATGCATGAAAGAATGTCAGTTATGTCTGAGGAAAAACATTCATGTCTGTTTCCTCCGTCACTAGGTGAGAAGATGATAATCATAGAGAACAAAACACTAGAAGAATTGGAAAATATCTTGATGTTCTTGGAGTTCTTAGAATGTGAAGAATCAATTCTGATAAAAGTCTCTGGTAATCCACACTTGGAATCTTACTGTGAAAACTTGAAACGAATGAGGAAAATCAAGAATGCTCATTTCACAATAGATGGTCAAAAGTTCAATGGGACTGTTGTTCCTTACTACAACATCATACACAAGGAGAAAAGAATCAAAGAAGTCTTGCCTACATACGGTTTCTACTATTGGATAGAAGAAGAGTTGTTAGTCTTTGACTATGACTTTGGAATCATGAAGAATCCAAAAGAAGCAGGAGTCAAGAGAGCTTTAAAGTTCATAAGATATTTGAAGGCACGGAATAAAGATGTTGACTCTTGAAAGTGAATCCTTAATTGACCTTGAAGGCAAACTAGCTTTCTTGGAAACTTTAGACTGTAAAGAAGGAATAATGATTCTAGTGAAAGGCAATCCTAGTCTAGAACGATTTAGAGACAAACTATTAAAGTATCGTAAGCCTCAAGAATATCGTTTTGTAATTGAGGGGCAGAAAGTTAAAGGAAATGCTTTAGCTTTCTGGACAATCACAGAAGTTGAAGATGCTCTTAGTTTTCTCTTCACTCATCGTGGCTTCTTCTATTGGGAAGAAAAGGATGCCTTTGTCTTCACTTCTCCTATAACTCCTTCACCAGAACCTCCAGTCAGAAGAGCTTTAAGACTTGTGAGATACTTGAAGAGGAGAGAGGAAGATGATAACAATAGAGAGTAAATCTTTGAAAGACTTGTCAGAAAAGCTTACTCTTCTAGAAGTTTTAGGTTGTCAAGAGGCAGTTGCATTAAAAGTAAGTGACAATCCTTCACTTAGAACTTTCAGAGACTTCTTATTGAAAGAAGGAGGACTAGAGAAACATGTGTTTGATGTTGATGGAGTTTCCTTTGATGGAAGAGTATTGCCTTATTCAACAATTGCTGATAGAGATGAAAACTTACACAAGAGAATGCCTTACATAGGTTTCTTTTATTGGAAAGAAAGAGATGTCTTTGTGTTTGTAACTGAAATGCCTACTCTCACTCAACTAGATATTAAATGGGAAGCAGTTCCTAGAGCCTTACAGTTTGTTGAATATTTAGAAGAAAGAGAAAAGGAGGGAGTAAAACATGACAGTTGAATTGACTGATGAAGAAGTAGAAGAATTGAAAAATTATTTCAAGGAAATGGCTTATCCAGAAAGTGCAAGTGAACTTGCTGAATCACTTGTAAGTTTTTGGGAAGACAACTTTGGAAAGAAAAGGTCTAAGGCTTTAGAAAGTATATTCAAGAAAATAGGACTCTTGTGATGAGAATGATAGGAATAGTAGAAGAAATTAAACTCCACACTTATCACCACAACTTTGGTATTGTGATTCCTTATCCTTCAGGGTTCTGTTGGGAACAACAAACTTGTGGTGTTCTCTGTGAACATGTAACTATTGAAGGTATCTTTATTCCTCTTCCAATGCCTAGAAGAATCCTTGTAGACCTTCAAATGGCTAACTATGCTGGTAACAGAGAGAAAGCAGAAAGACTCTGGAAAGAGATGAAAGAGTGGTTACGGGAAAGAGAGAACTTAGAGTTTGAAGAAGTAGAGGCTCCAGAAGGACAACCAAGAAATCAAGAAGGCTTACAATGGATTAAGATTACAAGATGGGATTCACCTATTGATGATAGACACAAGTTAGTAGGAATGATAGTTGCTCTTTACTATCCCAATTCAGATTAGGGAGAGAGGATGGAAAGGCTAGTCTCATTTATCCACAGAATAAACATGTTCCGTCTCCGTCTATTACTCAAATTTGAACCTAAGTCTTGGAGAAGTCTAACAGCTTGGGTAAAACTCTACACTTTAACTGACCTTTCTCCTCTTGAAAACTACTTACTCCTTTACCTTAAACATGGAATTGTCTGTCACAACATGCTGTTCTCTAAACGACTGTTGAGGAAAAAGAAATGAGTGAAGAATACATCTTGAAGAAACGACACTTTGTCAAATATTATGCTCGATATCCAACTAGAAGATTCATAGAAGTAGAACTGTTCATTAAGAGAGATGGAGAAGTGGTCTCAAGAGACTGGATAGTCTGTGGTGAAACAACTTATGTTGCTGAACTAATTTTCAAGTATCTGATAGGAAGAAATGAAGATGAGAAACAAATTACCAGAGAAGAGAGACTGCTCTTTGAACAACTCAAGAAAGATAGAAATAAGTGGGGTTTGTTGTCACGCATCTTAAGAGAAAAATTAAGCAAGGAAGAAGTCTTGAATTTATTTGCTATCAGAAATGCAATACAGTAAAAGTTTATATTACAAGAGAACAGTTTAAAGAGACAAAGGAGAAGACGAAATGAAAAGAGAAGAAACCACGAAGTTGGAAGACAAAGTGAAAATCAGAATACTCTCTAAGTTTGCTCCAGAACTAGAACCTCTTAAGATACGAAGATGCCCTGACATAGAAGTTAAAGAGTTCAAGAACACTACATGGGTATCAATACTCATTCCTAAAAAATGGTTGGAAGACTTCAAAGAAGTCTGTGAAAAGAAAGGAGTAGACTACAAAGATGTTCTTGTGTCAGGTATCCTTTATATTAAAGAGTTAGTTATGAGAGGTGAGAAAACTGGTTAAGATTTGTCCCTTCTTGGGAGAACCATGTATAAAGGAGAAGTGTCTTGGATATGACACGTTTCCTCTTTCAAGATTTTATGTCTATGACAAAGTTGACAAAGAAGGTTATCACATAGTGAAGGAATGTCAAGTAATAGAACATTGTTGTGCCTTTGGTAACAACAAGGAAATAGAAAGAGAAGTTGTTGTGTTTGAGTATCCACAAGCCTTTTATTTGAAAGGTGAAAATCTTTCCCTCATGTCTCTTTCAGACTTTAAAGAACAAACAAAAGACATGAAAGTTAGAGTTATGAAAGTTAAAAGGTGATAAGTGTGGTTGAGTTTAGAAATAAGACACAAGTTGGGAATAAAGTATTTGCATGGGCTAGAGTAAAAGACTTGAAAGTTTCACCATACAATGTCAGACCAGAAGTGACAGAAGAGGAAAGAGAAGAAATACGAAGTTCACTAGCAAAGTCAATTAAGGAACTAGGCTTGCAACAGATACCAGTCTGCACATCCAACGGTGAAGTCTACATTGGTGGTAGGAGACTCATAGCTCACGATGAACTTGGAGAAGAGTGGATGTTAGTAGAAATTCGTGATGCAACACCTTTTGAACAGATGATAGCTAGTTACACAGAAAACTTCCATAGAAAAGAACCAAACTATTTGGACGAAGGAAGACTGTTCTTACAGATGTGTGAATTAGGTGGTATTTCAAAAAGAAAATTAGCTAAGAAACTAGGTGTGTCAGAAGGCTATGTCAGAGATAGAATTAGAATTTGGGAACGACTCAATCGTCACGGCGTGACGACTTTGACTTTTGAACAAGCTAGGTTGCTAGCTCTAGATATTATTCCTGATGACAAGAGAGAGATACTAATTCAAAGACTTGAAACAGGAGAAATAGATTTCTCTAAACTTCAACGAATCATTTCAAAGTCTAAGGCTGCACTCCAATTGATAGAGCAAGCACCAACAGAGGAAATACAGAAGCAATTGAAAGCAGAATTTGAAGATGTTCTGTGGACAGAGGACTTGTCATTTGACTATTTGGAATATAGATGGGAATTCCTAGTCAATGGAAAGAGAAAACTTAAGAAAGTTATGTTACCAGCTGATGCTTTCAAAGATGAGAATGAAGCAACAGAATTTGCTAAGAAATGTTATGGTAGATGCATAGGAAAGAAGACTGAGACTTATTGGGTTCTAGAGGTAGATCCTTTTGTCTACAAAGAACTTACAGGAAATGCTGACTGAAGAAGAACTAGAAATCTTAAGACAAATCAAACCAAGTTTCAAGAAACAGAAAATAAGACTGAGGACAAGACAAGTAAAGTGGGATGATCCACCACCTGTCCTAGATGGAAATGATCCAACTTTAGATTGGGATGTTGATGGAGACAGAGCTTGTCAGAGAGCAAAACATGGACAAGTCTATGTTGAATACAAAACAAATATAAAAGCAAAGCAAATTAGAAGGGAAGGAAAACAAGAAGTAGAAGAGGAAGTAACTGTGCAAATGGGAATGATGTTGTGGGCAGTAATCAACCCTACTAATCTAGAACGATTCCCTAATGGTAGTTTTGTAATACCAAATAGATGGATACCTAGAGTTTGGAATGAAGAACTTCAAGAATGGATTATTGCTTCAGATTCAGATTGTGAGAACTGGAAGAATATTCCTCCTGAAAAGAGAAGAGTTGACTGGTGTATAGGTGTCTTACCAGACTATTAGAGGTGAACAAGTTGGGAATAGAAGATGTCTCAAAACAATACTTCCAACTGAATGTCAGACTTAAGAAACTGCTTGAGAAATATACAAACCTAGTCAATGCAGTAAACTTCTTGAAAGAAGAAATAGAAGACCTGAGTCAAACTATAAATGAGTTAGGTGTCAAGATTCAAGAACTTCAGAAAGAGAGAGAAATTAAAGTCACTAAGAAGAAACAAGAGGTGAAGAGAAGTGGCTGAGATTCTAATTGGAAAGAAACCAACTATGACATATGTAGTTGCTGTTCTTTCTAGACTTAGAGGAAAAGAAGATATTGTCATCAAAGCAAGAGGAAGACTGATATCAAAAGCTATTGATGTTGCTGAAATAGTCAGACACAGATTTGCAACTGACATTCAACTTAAAGAGATAAAGATAGGAACAGAGACAATTGACACACAACAGGGACAGAAGAATGTCTCTTTCATTGAGCTGACATTAGGCAAGTAAAATGCCAATTATTGACCCTGTGAAACTGAGAATAGCACAATATTCCCGTAGACGACATTTCAAACTATGTAGGAAATGCCACAAGAAATTCAGAAGGTCTGAAAACAAATGTCCAAGATGCGGTTCAAGAAACATAAGAATAGTTCATCTAATAACAGGAAAGAGAAAGCATTAGACAAGTTCAAAGTTACTATCAAAGCTGAACTGACAAATGGAGAATACAAGTTGCACTTAGACTGTGATCCACCACTGTCTGAACAAATTCTCTATAATCTTTTCAACTCTTTAGCTGAATTGTATGGTTCAAGAGAGAGTGTCAAGAAGATAAGGAAGATGCGTTTAGAATATATTGCATGAGGAATTAAATTTGTTCTGGAAACGTAAGAAGGGAAAAGTAGATAAGAACAATTACAAGGAAATCATGAAGAAGATAGAGGAAGCAATTGATGACTTGTTACAAGGTAAAGATTCAAGAGAAGTTGAAAAGATGTTGACTCATGAAGTAGAGAATTGGTGGAACAACACGATATTCAAAGGGAAATCTTTAGATGAAGTCTCTCTTAGAGCTGGTGTATGCTTTGGAGTGTGGTACACTCTCAAGTGGATTAATGCTCAAGAAGAAAGGAGAAGTATGTCTTATATCTCTTAGACTGGAGGTGAAATATTGACACTAGAAGTTGTTAAGAGAGAAGGAAGGAAATGGAGCATTCCCATAGGTTTAATTGTCTTAATAGTGATGACAGCTATTGGATTTTTAGAGGGAGGAATTAGTGGGGCAGTCTTTGCTTTTGTCTCAGGGATACTAGCACCTTTCTTTGGACTTCTGGGACTGATACCATTTGCTGGTCCATACTTGTATTTGTTACTTTGGGAATGGTGGTCTTCATTAACAATTTACTTCAATGTTAATACACCAATTGCTCTGATGATAGGTTGCTTTTATGGTTTCATAGTGAGTGTCTTGATATGTCTAGTAACTTCAATAGTTGCAGTCATAGCATTTGGAACACTCCTAAAGAAGTTGGTTGGTTAAATTGGGACAGAAGAATCAGATATATGGAAAACTTAAGAGAATTCTAATCAACCCAGAGAATCCTAATGAACTTTATCTAGTCTTAGAAAAAGACAGACCTATGGAGAGAAAGTACATTCGTCAGTTTGAAGACATGTTTGCTGGTAAAGATGTCATTGTAACATTGACAGAACTGATAAGAAAAGAGGAACTACTGAAGAAGAAGGCTAAGAGTTCACCCTTCTATTCAATTGGTGAAGAGACTTAGTTGGAGGTGAAATAGTTGGTAAAGTTCAACAAGAAACCAAAAGGACTACTTGCCAATGCCAAGTCTCTAGCAGAGAAACTTAAGAAGAGAGTGAAACCTCAAGACTGTCCTTACTTGGGAACCTGTGACCAAATAGTTCTAGAAGAAGAATTTAGAGTTCTCTGTAAAGACCAAGAAGTATCACAGAATGTAGTGATGCTTCATGCAGCAGGTCAACATGCTTGGCAAGTATGTCCTTATTTTAGAGAATTAGAAAGAAAGAAGAAAGGAAAGAAACCTAGAGAATGGAACAAGCAGAAGTGATTTCATGGATAAGTTCACAGCAGGAATTGTTTCTTTAATCATTGGTCTGTTAGTTCTAATCGGAATAGGAGTAGCTTACTTACTGCAACCCAGAGAATATCTTGATGTTGAACTTACTGAACTAATTGAACACCCAGAGAAATATGTTGGAAAGGACATACATACTATTGGTTACTTGGGAGACACAGGAGAAATTGATGTGTCAGCTATTCTCATTCCAATTATAATTTCTACTGGAGAGACAACTACGGTCATTTGGGTTCCTCTGCGAGATACTGACTATTACTTTGCTGTCTACACTTCCAACTCATTTGAGAAGGGAATACTAATACGCTTAGAAGTTCCTAAGTATGATCTTCTTGGACAGAAAGTAGATGTTCATGGTCATTTTGAGACTTTCACTTTCAAGTATCATGAGGAAGAGATCGACACTTACATTATCCGTGGTGATGTAGAACCATACAAGGGTTGTTAAAATTGAATAAGAAGAAAATAAAGGAACAGTTCCTGGAAGAATTGGAACCTGAAAAATACTACCAAATGAAGATACAAGAATTCAAGGAAAAACACAAGAAGAGACTGAAACTATTGATGAAAATCTTTCATGTTATCTTCAGAGAACATCGTTGGTATGTTGCTTACTCTCCTAAAGATGATATTGGTGATGTCTGGAAGTGTGCACTCTGTGGAAAACTTAAGATAGCTTATGAAGAACCAAGAGACATTTTCCGATATTTCATGATATATCTGGCTGTTGGCACAGCATTTATAACTGCTCCTTATCTCTTCACCTTCTTTCCAGTCTCTTTAATCATCTTACTGATTTGTAGTTCTATTGTTGTTTTGGGTATTCTTTCTCTCAAGTATGATGAAGAAATAAATGACATGGTCTGGGAGGAACTACGTGAAAAATGACATGGCTCAAGAAGAAAGGATTTCCAAAGCCAGTCAAGTATATTGTTGTAGGCAAGCCTAATGTAGGGAAATCCACTCTCTTCAGAAGGACTGGACTTAAAGTCTTCGAAACAGATAGCTTGAGTGAACAGGATGTTCTTAACCCTTCTAACTATCCAGTTGTTGCTGATATTATCATCGTGGGTGGAAAGTGGTATCATCTACGAGATTCTATTTTGTCCTTACTCAAGAAGAAGTTTTCTTCGTTTCATCTCATCTTGATAGAAATGAGGGAACTACTTGCCTAAGTTAAGATTTGCTATCTTGGAGAAGGTAATTCAAAATGAAGACATAGGAGGAGACAATGACTTAGTTGTAGTTGATGTACCAGAGAAGAACAAGACTTTCTTCATTGAGCTAGACAATTGTGATGGATATAGAAGTTTCACTGTCATCCATGAAAATCCTCCTGTTGATATTATTGATTTGATAGGAAGCATTGACAAGTTCAGAGAAATAGAATATGACAAGATAGAATTTGATGTAGAAAAGATCAAGCAAGTAGAACATGGCTATGTCTATACTGAAACGAACACTTGGGACATTATAGCTTATAAAGATGGAGAAGTAGTGTTCATAATTGGAACGTTGAATTCTGATGACTATTATCCAAGTTACACAGTCTGGTGGAAAGAGAAGGAAGACGACAAATTTGAACTGTAACTTTATAAGAGGAAAGAAGTTTAAGAAGAAAGGAGTGAGGAACGTTGAAAGTGAAGAAAGTAAATGTGATGGAATTACCCACTTGTAAAAGACTTGACATCTTGAGAGAAGAGTTGGAAGGTAAGAAAAGCTTACAGAGTATTAGAGCAACTGTCTCCGAACTATGGAATGCTAAACCAGCAGATATGAAAGAATTCTCTTATAGCATCAATGGTCACAAGTGGAGAGGAATAATCTATCAGAAGAGAAATAGTCTGATGGGTACGATTGTCTCTTTCTTCGATAAAGAACTCTTTATTGTTCGTGGATATCCCAAACTAAGATATGCAGATGAGACAGAAGTGAAAGGAAAGCATGTTGTCTGTCAAGAGAAAGTTGATGGTACAAACTTAGGTATCTTCATGCTCCCAGATGGAACAATAATGGGGAAGACAAGACTAGTTCCTAGATGGGATCTTCAAACAGCTCCAGCTGCCAAGAGAGGAATCTCTTCATGGAAAGACTTGTTCATGAAAGTACAGGATGGAAGAACACATGAGAGAATACAGAGAGTTCTGAAAGACGGATATCTTGTATTTGGAGAACTTTATGGAGCATTGAATCCTACAGATTTCATTCAATATTCAGTTCCAATTGACTTCAAAGTATTTGACATAGTTGACATGAAGACAATGAGATTTCTTCCTTGGTCCAAGACTAAAGAATTAGCATGGTCGAATGGTCTGAGAAGAGTAAAAGAAATCTGGTCTGGTGAACTCACTGCTAAGGAAATAGAGAGACTAGAATTTGAACTGAAGAAAGAAGTGAAACCAGATGGAATGGAAGGTCTAGTTGCTAAGTATTATGACACTGACTTGAAAGATGAGTTAATGGCTAAACTGAAGTGTGAAGAGATAAAAGAGAAATGTTGGGAACATGCAAGAACAACTATCCCTAAAAGTATCATCAGAAAAGCAATTAGGAAAGTCCTCGAGAACTATCCAGAACTAGAGAAAATAGAGGACATAGAGCCTAAGGTGAGAGAGGAACTCTTGGAGGATGTAACACCAGAGTTATATGAGAATTCTATTGACAGAGTGAAAGCAGAAATAAGAAGATACTTGATGCCAACACCAGAAGATCTTAAAGATGTCGTGAAGGAGATAATGGAAGGACTTCAGTTGGCAGGAATAGACTTAGATAACAAGAGAGTAGTTCTCTCCACAATTCACAGAAGAATAGGAGAGATAGATGGAAAAGTGTTGTATAGAGTATACCAGAAAGTGAAAGCTGAACTGAAAGGTGAAAAGAGTGAAATGTCCTAGATGTGGTTGGGAAATGGAAGGGACTGTACCAGTCTGTCCTAATTGTGGCTATCCATTGAGAGAAGAGTTTCAAGTGTCAAGAGTTCCTCTCTATGATCCTTACTCTAAGTTGGAAGAAATTCTTAGAAGATTAAGAGACTTAGAAAGACGAGTGGCAGAATTAGAAGCTAGACTTAATCGGGTGAAGTATGTATAGAGTGATAATTGTTTTGACAAGAACAGGACAAGACAAAGAACCAATAATAACTTGTTGTGATACTCTTGAAGAAGTCCTTGAATACTTGGACAGAGCATTAGGAAACATAGTACCCAAAGAACTTGTTCTCAATGTAGTCATTGAAAGGATGGATGGAAGGAAGGATGGATGTGATTCTTAAACTTGATCTGTATCGTGTTCCAGTTCCTAAATTGTTAGATTTTGTTATTCTGGAATTCCATCCTTCCAAAATCAATTTCTCTCTTTCAATGGGTAGTTACATCTTAGAACTCTACAACATGAAACCTATTTCTGTTACGACTCTTGTAAAGAAATTGGAAGAATTTGGAAACAAGTTGAAGGGAAGTGTCTTCGTGAAGGAAATTGAGACTGTCAGTCTAACCAAAGCTGACAAACAGAAACTTCAAACAGTTCTTGTTTTAGAAGAAATACTTGGAGAGTGATACCATGTCAACGAAAATTTTAGAAAAGTCTCCTAGCAAGAAAGAAGTAGGGAAAAGAATGCAGTTGAGAGAGAAATTAAAAGAACAGATAAGAGAAATCAAGAAGACACTTTATGGCATGGATGAAGTCATCAAGATCTTCTGTCTCTCAAAAGCTGTTGACTTGACTATAATGTTGATAGGAGAACATGCAGTAGCTAAATCTGCTTTAGCCAGAGTCTGGTCAATAACAACTGGTCTTGATTACAGAATTGTTACTTCTTCAGAAGTAGATGAGTCAATGATAGCTTACATAGATCCAGCTGTCTTCAGAGAGAAGAACATAGTACAGATGAGAAGAGGAGAATTGATGGAAAGAGATCACATTATTATAGATGAATTCTTCCTCTGGAACAACAAATATAGAGCTAAACTTCATCAGTTGTTAGAAGAACGAACTTATGCTGGTTTAGATGTTCTAACTAAGACCTACACATTTCTAACAAATCCATTGACAGAATGGTATGCTGGTCAAGTGGAAGAAAAGAACTTAGCTACATTGGACAGAATTGACGTTGTAGTACCAGTCTTTCAAGCAGATTCTGTTGCATCAGAGAAGATGGTTCATAAGTTTGCTACTTGTGGTAGAAAAGAGAGACCTCTTAAACAGATAATCACTTGGAAAGAGTATGAAGAGATACGGAAAGAAATAATGGGTATTGAGGTACCAAGTAAAATAGTAGTCTGGTTGACACTTTTCACCAATTGTCTTTCTCTCTGTAAACATTACAAGTCTAAGTTTGATGTCTCAGCAGCTAAACTTCAGAAGACATGTGCAGAATGTAACGAGAAACAACACCTCTGTTCCAAAGTAGCACTCTCTAAACCAAGATTTCTAAGAGCAACTGTTCTGTTAGCTAAAGCTCTAGCATGGTATGCAGGAAAGAGACAAGTTGGATTTGAAGAGATAAATGAAGCAATTCCATTCACTCTTCCTCATCGTCTTGTCTGGATAGGTGAAGAAAAGACAATATTTGAAAGTCTTGAAAGTGTAAAAGACTTAGTTCAACAGTTTAATGATGACATGTTAGCTTGGAAGAACAGAGGTATCTTCCTGACATTGAATGCCATAGTTGAAGATGCTAGAAGTGATCCACCTCACTTCAATGAAGAGGAAGTAAGTTCTCTCCTGTCAGAAACACGAGAAATATATGCTCTATACAAATTCTGTGAAGACACAATCAATTCTGTTAAAGACTTAGTCAAGAAAAAGTACTTGAAGATGATACAAGAAAAGAAATGGAACAACTTGAAAGAAGTTAATGAGTTCTTGAACATGTCTGGTCTGCCTGTAATAGACAAGTCAGAAGTCCTTTCAGAGGCAACTAAAGACAATCCCAATTTCACTTTCTATGTGACTGTTGAACCTACTGCTATTGATGTATTTGCTGAAGTTATTCATTCCTTCCATCAAGAACAAAATGCAGAGATAGAAGACCTTGCTTTCTTGAAGATGAGATTTGAGAAAGAAATTAGTCTGTTGACAGACTTAGTTATTCTTGAAGAGGAAGATGGTCTAGTCAGAGTAACAGCTATGACTACCAAGTTGAAAGAAGAGTTAAAGAGAAAATTGGAGGAGAGAGGACTTGTCACAAAAGCAAGTAGCATACCCTAAAGTCTTCTCTCACAAAGTAGTCAAGGAAGAAGAGACTCTTCTCACAGTGAAAGGTATAGAGTTTAGAGCTTATGCATATGAAACTGACAAAGGAATAAAAGGATACAGAATTCCAATTGAGAACAATGGTGAACTGTTCCAACACTTCAAGACTTGGTTGGAGAAAGTAGATGCTCATAGAGGACCAAAAGAACGTTCACTTGACTTGTATCAGTTCAAGACAATTTTGAGAGCAGAGAAATCTTTAGACATTTTTGGTGATGCTGGTTTCTATGTCTATAGAGGACATGTCATATTCAATGAAGAAGAAGGACAAGAAAAGACACCAATGGAAAGAATCATCATCTTCATAGAATACTTCAAGAAAAAATTCAACATTAAGACTAGAGTGAGAAAGAGTGTCTTTCAAGTGTTGGATGAATTAGATTTGGGAATATTAGAGGAATAGCCACATGTCCAAACAGAGTTTGAAGGGTTCAGTAAAGAAGATCATCACGAAAGACACAGTTGATGAAGTTAGGTCAATATTTGAACAGAGTCTCATTAAAGTGTGGAAGACCTCTAGACCGATGACTCCAAGGATGAGGTTTCACTTCAAGATCTCATTTGTAGAAAGCTATTACTCAACTGTTGGTGAAATATTCTTTCAGACACCTTACTTCAGAGGCAGAGAATTCTCTGATGTTATAATGTTCCATGAAGCCTATCACTGGGTAATATATCCAGTTGATTTGTTCAGAGGCATTAGAGAAGTATTTGAAGCTAGAAGGATGCTAGCTGAAGAGTTACACTTCAAACCGAAAATAAAGAAGGAGACATTGTGGTACAAGATAGAAGACTGGTCAGGTTTTGAATACACTGTTAAAGAAATACAATTTGTTCAGAACATTCTAGGAGACTACTTGGTCAATCTACATATTAGAGACATGCATCCTTCACTCTGGGACACATTGTGGCTATTCCTCTACAATGATGGAACTTTCTATGAGAAAGAAAAGGCTGCTAAAAGAGATACTACTTTCATGCTCTATCTTTCTGTCTATCCCATTCTAGATCCTACTCTTCCTGAAGTACCACTGAAAGATGAAAAGTCTAAAGAGAAAGCTGTGAAGATAGCTGAACTTGTTACTTTATGTCGTGAAGGAAAAATTTCAACTGTCCTAGCTCTCAAGGAAATGTGCAAACTGTTTCATGAGAACATTCTACAAGACATTGAAGAAATGAAGAAGAAAGAACAAGAAGGAGAAGGATCACCTAAATGTCCAAAATGTGGAAATGATGAATGGGAAATAGTTGCTTATGAAGATCCTAAGACTGGCAAGTGGGTGAAAGTGAAGTGAAATTGTTTCTCTGTATGTTGTGTGGAAGGATGTTCTTGGGACAGAAAGAACCTTCTTGTCCATATTGTGGTTCAAACATGGTTGTACCAGTTAAAGGAGAAGCAACTGAAATGAAAGAAGTTAAAGTAACCATCAAGAATCCTTCCAAGAGAGAAGGTGATATTAACTCATGAAGATTAGAGTCAGATGTTCAAAATGTGGTTATGAAATAGAGACAGAAGTAATACCCAAACCATTAGGTTCTCTTAAACCAGATGCAGAAAGTAAAGCAAAAGGTATGAAGATAAAAGGAAATCCAGATGTCTTGGACAAGATATTAGAAGCATCACAAGGAGCTTCTCTAGAAGAACTTCATCAGTTAGGAATTGAAGTTGATAAAGCAGAATGGGAAAGTGCCATGGAACGTAGGATAGTTAGAAAGTTCATTAAAGAAAACTTGAGAGTAAGTCGTGAACTTAAAAGAGTAGCAGGTGAGAAGTATCAAGTTTCTACTGAACCTTGGAGAATGGGGGATTCTTTCAAGGACATAGATCTTCCTTCTTCAGAAGTAAAGTCAATGGGACTAGAAGACTTACGTCTTATTCCTGGAGTTACTCTTCAGAAAAGAGTGTATGGTTACACTAAAGGAAGATCAGTAGAACGTCTGAAAGGAATTAAAATCATTTGTATCTTGGATACTTCTGGTTCAATGTTCTATGGTTCAGGACAGAACACTTCTAAGGGAAAAATAGGAAAGGCATTGTTACTAGCAGAAGAGACATGGAAAATCTGTAAAGCAAACAACTTTGATTTCTACCTTGCTCTCTTCACTGACACAGCAGTAAGAATTCCTCAGAAAAGAATTAAAGATTTCTTCACAACAGCAGAAGCTAAGAGAGAACTTGGTGTGTGGAATGGAGGAACAGTTCTCTCTAAAGCACTTGACCTCTTTACTGACAAAGAATACAAGGATGCTAATGTCATCATCATTTCTGACATGGACATAGCTGACTTTGAGAAGACAAGAGACAAGATAAAAGAAATAGCACTCCTGACAAATTCATTCAAGATAATTCTTATAGAGAAACCTTCTGAACTTACACCTAAACGTATTGAAGAGACACAATCTTTATTTCCAGAAGGAAATGTAAAGATATTGGCTATAGAGGTGAAAGATATTGGCATCTGAATTTCAGATGAGAACAGAATACTGGGAAGTTGAAATAAAAGAAGGTTCATCAGAGAAACTTACAATTTGGATTACCTTCAAAGACAAAGTTATTCCAGAAACAGAACTGAAGAAGTTGGAAGAAGCTATCAGACTTCTACTTGAAGCAACAGGGAGAAGAAGTAGATCTCCATCCAAGAGGTAATGAACTTGAAGTTCAAGTTTCGTAAGTATAACAGTCGCTTTTCTCGTAAACTGCTTGAGTTTGTAGAGTCATTGTCTGAGGATACCAGAAAGAGACTCTCACTGTCTGGAATAGATCCCAAAACCATTCACTCTAATTTGAAGAAATGTCTTCCAGATGAACAACTTATCTTACTATTGACAGACAAGAAAATAATTGCTTGTGGCAAGTTGACGCGTATAGATGATGAGACATGGGAAGTTTCTGGTCTTGTAGTAGCAGACAGTTATCAGAGACAAGGTTTTGGCAAGAGAATGATGAAGTACTTGATGTCTTTAATTCTTCTCAACAATGGCAAAGAAATAATTCTTGAAGTCAAGAAAGACAATACTGAAGCATTAAAGTTCTATGAGAAGCTAGGATTTAAGAAAGAGAAAGAACTTATTTACACTTACCTGTTGAGGAAGAAGTTACAATGAAGTTGACACTGTCAAGAAAAGAACTTGACTTTCTAATTTCACTCTGTAAGCAAGAGATTAAAGCATTGAAGAGACGGAAGAAGGAGATAGAGAAAGAGTTAAAGATATATGAAGCTGCTCTAGCCTACTTTGAAATGTTGAAAGGAGAACTTAATCCGTCAAGGAAGGACTAACATGAAATTCTTTAGAAAGCTGTTCAAAAGGAAGAAGGAACCTAAAGAAGGATACCGAATGTGTGACTATTGTGGTGAATACTTCCCTGAAGAAGAACTGACTTATTGTCTTTCCTGTCATTGTTGGGTGTGTGAAGAATGTCTTCCTTTTCATGAAGACAAAGTGCCAATAAAGAAGAGGAAGAAGAAATGAAAGTATATCATATAGATGGTTCTTCACTTGGCCTATATGGTTTCTGTGAAGTCAAGAACAAGAAAATAGTTGACACTCACATTGAAGTTGATCAACCTCTCACTAACAACCAAGCAGAATGGCTTGCTCTATTCATATGTCTTCTTCATGCTCCTGTCAATTCAAGAATACAAATCTTTTCTGACTCTCAACTTGTAGTTAATCAGTTCAATGGAAGATATAAAGTGAAAGATGAAGATCTTAAACGAATTGCTTCTTGGTGTAGAATTGTAATGAAGACTAGAAATCTTGAGGTAGAACTTAAGTGGATACCCCGTAAGGAGAACTTGTTTGGTAAGATTCTTGAACGTGAAGTTCATAGGAGAAGAGCTGAACGGTGGAAGAAGTGAGAGTTTATCATGCCTTCTATGGTCTTCCTGTCTTAATTGAAATTCCTCCTGAAACAGTTACTTATCTGAAAGAGAAACAACAGGACTTGTCTGAACATGAACTTTTCACTATGACCTTGAAGCAAACACGTACTTATACAGTTTCTATTGTATTGAGTAAGTCTAGAGTCTTCTTGGACTTTTCTTCTAATCTTCGTTTGAAGTTCTTTCAACGAGTAGAAATGTCTACTCTTGAAGAAGATGAAGTTTGTTTCACTCCTCAGTTCTTGGAGTACTGGCATTTCTTCAAGGATGAAGTTCTAAAGGTAATGAAGCCTCAAGACAGAGAGAAATTTGAATCACTAGCTGTTCTCTATGAGGCAGTAAGATGATAAGAGAACTTCTGTTCTTTGCTTTTGTTGCACTTCTTCTCCTTACTGGTTTAGATCTTCTTGTCTTGTCTTGTGTGATCTGTATTTGTAAATTGTCAGTGATTACAAAACTTATATTAGGAGTCCTGTCTTTCACTGTTGGTAGTATTTGTACTTGGTTTGCTTGGAAGTATCTGAGGGAAATCTTATGAAACAACTGATACACAATGGAGTTTACATCCCTCCCTATGAGCCAAAAGGATACACTATCAAGTACAAAGGAAAGAAAATAAAACTTACACCAGAACAAGAAGAAATGGTAGTTGCATTTGTCAAGAAATTTGATACTGACTACATGAAAGATGAAGTCTTTGTCAACAACTTCTTGTCTGATTTGAGAATAGCACTCAACATTGAAGAAGAAGTAAAGTTGGAAGACTTTGACTTTTCATCGGTCTATGAAGCATTACAGAAAGAGAAGGAACTGAAGAAGAACTTACCTAAAGAGATGAAGAAGAAACTAAGAGAAGATAGAAAGAAGATGAGGGAAGCATTGAAGGAGAAATATGGATATGCTATTGTGGATGGACAAAGAGTACCAATTATGAATTGGACAGTTGAGCCACCAGGACTATATATTTCAAAAGGAAAACATCCACTGAGAGGACGCTACAAAAGAAGGATCAAGGAAGAGGAGATCATACTCAACTTATCTCCTGATGCACCGAGACCGGATGGAAGATGGAAGGTAGAATGGAAGCCAGACAAATTATACATAGCTCGTTGGCGAGATCCTCTCAGTGGAAAGTGGAAGTATGTCTGGTTCAGTATGGATTCAGTTATAAGACAAGAACGAGCAAAGAAGAAATGGGATCTAGCTCTTAAGATTCCCAAGTATCAAAAGAAATTAGACAAACACATCAAGAGTGCTATTCTCTCAGATGATGAAGAAAGACAGAAATTAGGTCTTGCTGTATGGTTGATACAGCAAATGGGAATTAGAGTTGGTGATGAAAAGATAGCTGGTGAAACAGGGAACGTAGGTTGTACCACACTCAAAAAAGAAAATATTCAGTTTGAAGGAAACAAAGTTATTCTTGACTTCATAGGGAAAGATTTTGTCCCATGGCATAGAGAGTTGGAGCTTCCTTCTGATATTCACAAAGTTTTCTTCAAACTGTGGAAGAAGACTCCTAAAGGACAGAGAGTGTTTGACTCTTTGAATTCTAAGAAGATAGCCAAGTTCTTACAAGAAGTAATTCCAAATGCAACTGCAAAGATATTCAGGACTCACTTAGCTGGTAAGACATGGGAAATGTCAGAAGAAAAGTACACTTCCCTTTATGAAGTCAAGGAAGACTCACCATTATATCTGAAGAAGACAGCCTTCAAACTTATCAATTGTGATGTTGCTAAAAGACTTAACCACAAGAAGAAATTACCTAAGAACTTTCAAGAGAGACTAAAGAAGAAAGAAGAAAGGATACAGAAGTATGAAGAAAAGTTGAAGGAATTGGAAGAAAAGTTAAAGAAGGCAAAGACAGAGAAACAGAAAGCAAGACTACTTGAACGAATAAGAAAGATTAAGGAGAAGATAGTTGAGTACAGACTTGATTATGAAGTTACAAAGGAAACAGCTGAATGGAACTTGAACACTTCTCTCAATTCATACATTGACCCAAGAAGAATTCTGAAGTACTGTTTGAAATACAATTATCCTGTTGAAAAAGCATATTCAAAAAGTCTAAGAAAGAAGTTTGAATGGGCCATGAAAGAATTAGGTGTTTTCGATGGAGAGGTTCAAAGGAAACAGGATGACACCACAAGAACGAAGACTTAGATTAGAATCTCTGAAGGAAGAAATACAAATGGGATATGTAGATGAAGAAATGATTCCTTATCTTGAGAGAATAAACAGACACAAATTTATAGTGACAACTCAAAGTTGCTGTGGTCATGGAGAAGATCCAGAGAAAGGAGGTAGAAGAGCACATATTGACTTCAGAACTTCTCTTGATCCTGAGACAGTTATTGATAGAATCTTGAAGCCACTTGACAGAAAGTTTTCTCCAAAACTAAGTTTCAGTCTTTATGGCCTTCACTGTGATCGTTTACGATACTGTATTTGGTTAGATAACAGAGAATGGAGAGAACAACTTGAATTCTTTATTCAGTTGTTAGATGAATTGGAGGGTGAACTGAATGGGTAAATGGAGAGAAAAACTAAGTGAAATCTTTCAGATTGAAGAAGTTGATCATCCTCTAAGTCCAATATGCCCCATCTGCATGTTAGCTAGACTCAAGAAACACTTTGCAAAGGAGAAGACAGAATGAAAATAGTCTATCTTCTCTTCCTAGACTTGAATGGTAAATTAAGAGTAAGAACAATTCCTGAAGACAAGTATCAAGTAGTTCTACAAGAGGGAACTGGTTTTGATGGTTCTTCAGTAGATGGTTTTGCAACAATAGAAAATTCTGATCTTCTTCTGAAGCCAATAGAAAGAACTAAGAAAGAGATATTTTTCAGTGACTTGAGTGAGCCATTCTCAACAGTCTTCTGTGAAGTCTATCAAGATGACAAAAGATTCTCTCTTGATCCAAGGTATGTCTTAGAGAAAACTTTAGAAGAATTTCATCAGAATATCCGTGTAGGAGCAGAAGTAGAATTTTACTTTACTAAGAATGGTAATCCTCTTGAGCCAGAGAATTTACTTGACAGATACTGTCAAATCTTTCCTGATGAAACAGAAAGTCTGAGAATGGAAGCTATGGAAGTCTTAGAGAAAGCAGGATTAGATGTGGAATATGGAAATCATGAAGTTGGTCCTTCCCAGAGTGAAATCTGTATTAAGTATTCTTCTCCTATCAACACTTCTGAGAACATTATTCTCATAAAATTTCTCTTGAGAAGATACTTGAAAGAAAGTCATACAGTAGAAGTAAACTTCATGCCAAAACCATGGGCACACTTACCAGGAAATGGTATGCACTTTCATATTTCAATGTTTGACAATGGAAATCTCTTCTATGACAATGGTCTCTCACAATTTGGAAGATATTTCATTGGTGGTATATTGGAACATGCTAGAGGAATGTCAGCCATTATGTGCCCAACTGTAAATTCTTATAGACGACTAAAGAAGAATTCTGAAGCTCCTGTCAACATAAGTTGGGGTTTCAAGAATAGGTCTTGTCTGATAAGAGTTCCTCTGTATTCTTCACAGAATTTGGAAGAGAGAATGAGAATTGAATATAGAGCATCTGATCCTCTTGCTAATCCTTATCTTGCCTTAAGTGTTCTGTTGAAAGCTGGTCTAGAGGGAGTAAGAAAGAAAATTGATCCTGGTGATCCACTTTCAAGTAATGCCTATGAACACAACTTACCTTCTCTTCCCAAGTCATTACTAGAAGCTCTTTCAGAAATGAAATCTGATACTCTTGTGAAAGAGACTCTTGGTAGTGAAATGTTTGACAAATACATAGAACTAAAAGAGAGAGAAATCAAGGACTTCTTGACTCGTGGTAAAAATGCAGTAGTCAATGAGTGGGAAAGACTCTATTACTCCTATTGGTGAAGAAATGACAGAAGTTATTTTGCATGATCCTTATTACCTTGACAATCCATCACTGAAGTCTTTACAAAAACATGTCTTTACTCGTCTTCAGAAATGCAAGTTACTAGTTTTTGCATATGGAGATGGGAAGAAACTTCCTCTTGACATCTCTTATCTCAACTGGGATTATCACACTTCTTCTCTTTCAATGAAATTACTTCTGAAGATAAAGAAACCATGTTTGAAGGGAAAAGTAGTGATAGTGTTTCTGAATCCAGCTGATGAGAAACCTGTCTTGGAATACAAGAAAGAAATACCATTACAAGGAGCTATTGGAAAGTCAGAAGTTCTCTTGAAATTGTGTTTTGATGAGGTGAAGAAACAGTGCCAATGAAAGTGAAGAAAAACGTGAAAACTGTAGAAGTAGAATATCCTTGTCCCAAATGTGGCACTTATAATCCTCCCTACATGCATGACAGAAAAGGATTTGCTCTAATGTTATGTTCCAAGTGCAAGTGTCAGTATAAGACTTCAACAGCTGTATCAGCTAACTTTAGAAAGTTCTGTAGCAAAGTAGGAAGTAAGCCAAACAGAAGTCCTACTTATTACACTTCTTCAGAAGAGAAAGTGAGAAGATTTCTAAAGAACAGAGGACTATTCGAAGGTCTAGATTTCTTTCACAATTCTCGTATTGGACCATTCATAAATGAAAATGACAATAAAGTCTATTACTGGTGTGATTTTGTGATACCAGAAAAGAAATTAGTTATTGAAGTGTCACCTTCTGTATGGCACAAGATGTGGAATAGAGAAAGTGCAGATGAACGTAAGAATAAAATACTGGAAGATTTAGGTTGGGAAGTTATTCACTTGAATGAGAAGGATGTTAACCAACTTAACAAAAGAAGGAAGAAGTCAAAGTATCCTAAAACTGAGAACTGTAAGAGACTGTATGAAATCTTTGACTGTTTGGAAGAATATGAAATTCCTAATGGAGGTGAAAGTTGAGGATGGAAAAGAAAGTTATTCTGTTGATTGGTATTCTACTGTCAGCAATATTTCTTGGAGTCTTCTTTGGAACAATGTTCTACACAGTGGGAACAGGTTATGCTGCACTCCTAGTGAATCCATTGTCAGGTTCTGTCTCTGGTCCAATTTTAGGACCTGCTTGGGGTACAAAAGCACCTTGGGTATCAGTAGTGAAAATTTATGTTGCAACAGACACTTTGGGAATGTGGGGAGATGGTTCCGATCCTACTGCTGACTTTCCTGCAGTAGCTTGTTTCTCTAAAGATCAGTTGGAAATGAGAATTGACATAATGGTCAGATGGTCATTGGACATAGAGAAAATCAGAGATCTTTATCTCAATTACCCTCACTTGGACTACAAAGAAAAGACTATTGCATCACTGGTTAGAGAACGAGTGAGATTTATTACTAAGCAATACACTGCTGTAGAAACTATACTATATCGTGATGTCATAGCTGATCAAGCAGAATCTGAAATTATTGCAGCTATACAAAATGAACCTTCACTGGCAAATGCTCTGATCAACTTGCAAGTGGACTTGAGAAATATTGCTCTACCGCAAGCATATGTAGATGCCATAGAACAGAAGTTATGTGCAGAGCAACAGAAAATACAAGCAGAGTTTGAGAAAGAAAGAATGTTGATATTAGCTAATGCCACTGCACAGTCCAAGATAATAGAAGCAGAAGGATATGCACAAGCAAAAATAATTGAAGCAGAGGGTATTAAAGAAGCTATGGAACTGATAATGTCCATTTATCCAGATATGAATTCAACAGAACTGTTGGAGCTGTATTTGTGGTTGCAGACATTGAAAGAATTAGATGTTCCAGTGATAATTCTTGCAACAGGAGAAAATGGAGTACCTGTATTGATTCAACCAACTCCTTAACCTCTTTTTTCTTTCTCTTTAAGGAGGAACAGTTATGTTGCAGAAAGCTAGATTAAGTCCACCAAGAAAATGTCCATTCTGTCCAAGTAATTCTTCTTATGCTTACAAGACTTCATGGGGTTTAGTTCGTCATGTCTTGAACTTTCATTGTTTAGATTCTTCTCTTAATTACACAACTTTTCCTGCTGAAGTTAGATACATTCAAGCTTATCGTGATGGAAGAACGAAAATAATTCAAGTTAAAGATTTCAAGGAAGTAATTAGAGTGTTGAAAATCTATTTATTTGGAGAGTTGTCTCCTTCATCAAGGTTGTCAGAACTGGAGGAGTATGTCAATGGATCTAGAGAGGGAACTGACTGAACTTGAAAAAAAGTACAGGGATATTCTGAGAGAAATCTTAAGAGCTTACTTTAAAGAGAAACGTAAACTACCAGATGAGAAGAACATTGTTATTACCAAGATTACTTTACCACGAGAATACATTGAAAGACTGTTGGAGTATAGACCATTCAGAATTGTCTGGAATAGGAAACCAATTTATAGATATGTCAAGAACAAATGGCACAGAATAGAAACATTTCCCAACTTGGGTGGTATAGAAGTTGAAGAAGGAGACACCGTACAAGTTCAAGTCATGGCAGTCAGACCAAGAAAACGAAGAAAGTCTGTTGTGGTGGTTGTTGCCAGTGGAGACAAAAATTAAATGTCCATTCTGTGGAGTAAATACTCTAACAAGAGTTAGAACAATTACCTATGAAACAATTATAGATGATTTGATTTGTAGAACTTGTTCTTTCACTTGTCCCTATACAACTAACAAAGAAGTCTTGGAGAGAGAAGCTGAAAAGTATGAGAAGAACCTAATGAAGAAGATAGAACTTAAAAGGACACAGATAGAGAACCTCAAGAAAGAAATTGAACTCCTCAAGAAGATACTGTCACTCCGAGTTTCTAACCCGAGTGTGAAATAAGTTGATAAACCCATCTCTAAAGAAAGAGAAGAAAAAGAAGATACCTAAACGTTGGAGAGACAGTTATTACTATTTCCTAAAGATCTGTAAAGAACGTGAGAAGTATGTCAAGTACCCAGAGAAACGAAAAAGAGCAGCTAGAAAATGGCAAGAGTATCCACCTGACTTAGGTGTCTGTTGGATGTGTTGGTTGGAGATAACAAAGTTACCATTTGAACCTTTTAGAGATTCAGAGTTCTGTTCTGATGAGAAACATGATGAAGAATGTCCATTATGTGGTTACACTCATTGGTCTGGTAAAGTATGGTATCCCTTCAAATACTTGTGGGTGAAGGAAATTGGAAATCCCTCTAAGAAGGATTCTTAGGAAGAGGAGACAGAGAGACTCAGAACAAGTAAGGAAGTTGTTGAGAACAAAAGATGAAATTCATGTCTACTTAGCTGGTCCTATTTCCTTTGTAGAAGAGCAACAAGAGTACAGAGAAATCTTGAAAGAAGAACTGACAAGAGTCTCAAGTAAGTTCAAGATACATGATCCATGGGAAAGAGAACAGGTAAAGTTCAGAGGTAAACACATGACATTTAGAGATTTGGAGAAAGAGGAGGAGAAACGTGAGATAGCTGAAGAAGTCATTACTGATGACTTGAAAGATATTGCTCAATGTGACATGTTACTAGCTTACATTCCTCGACTGTCAGTTGGAACAAGCATGGAAATATTCTTTGCATATCGAATTCTCAGGAAACCTGTTATTGTCATCTATACGAACAAAGAGGATGGTGGAAGTATTCCTCTATGGTTGTTTGGTAACTCTAACATTATCTTCTCCTCTAAAAGAACCTTTATACGATTCCTCCAGAGAGAATTAAAAGAAGGAGATGAGAAGGATGACTGACTGGGATTTTCAGGAGGAGGAAGATAGAACAACTTCAGTTTTTTCAGTTGAATTAGAAAGAGATCTACTTGAAAAGAACATTATTGTGATACATGGAGAATTGGATGAGAAGTTGTGCAATAGAATAGCAAAAGAATGTCTGATCCTGGAAGAGAAGAAACCTAAACATGTCAAGATAATTCTCAACACAGTTGGTGGAGAAGTTTATCATGCTCTTCTAGTGTACAACTCTATCAGGTCTCTTGTTCTCTCAGGTGCTAAAGTAACAATTGAAGTGAGAGGATTAGCAGCATCAGCAGGAGCAATTATCCTACAAGCAGGAAGTGAGAGAATAGCTCACAAGTGGTCTAGATTCATGCTCCATGAAGTAGGAGCATTTGAATATGGAAAGTGCACAGAATTACAGGAACAGTCAACTGAAGTAGCAAAACTGAATGAGATGGTTCTAAGAATTCTAGCAGAGAGAACAGGAAAGAAGCTGAAAACTTTAAAGAAATTAGTAAGAAAGAAAGACTATTGGATGTCAGCAGAAGAAGCATTGAAGTTTGGCCTGATAGACAAAGTCTTGTGAGAGTATTAACAATGCCATATGTGAAAAGAGAAATAAGAAGACATCTAGCAAAGTGGTTAGATGGTCTTATTCTTAATCTAGTAAACTTGACCAGTTCAGGTACTAGAAACTCAGGAGTTGTAACTTATGTCATCTACAAAATACTAGTTGATGTCTATGGAAGAGGCAACTATGAAAGAAGATCAAATGCACTGAAAGTATTAGAAAGTGTTAAATTGGAGTTCTACAGAAGAATATTAGCACCGTATGAAGACAAGAAAGCAGAGGAGAATGGAGATATAAGACCAAGTAGGAGGAAGTGAAATGCCAACACATGGTAGTCTTGCTAAAGCTGGTAAAGTAAGAGACATGCCTGGTCACAGACCACAAGTCAAACATGAACGTAAGAACAAGAAAGGTGAGAAGAAAGTATTCCTCCGAAAGAAAAAGAAGAATCCCAAACAACGTGTAAGAAACATTTATAAAAAGAGAATACTCCAGAAGAAGTTGCCTGGTCAACCATGGAAACGTAGAAGGAGAACATGGTAATGAGCAGAAAACATAGAAGTAAAAAGAGTAAGAAAAAGAGACAACGTAGGAATAGAAGAAAGAGAAAATTGAGGAGGAAGAGGTACAAATGAGAAAGTTCTTGTGGTTGACAAGAATTCTTCCTGCTTTCTTTGCCTCTGTAAATTTCCTTCTAACTGACTTTGCAGTTAAGAGTGGAATTGGAGTTGAACTTAATCCAATTGCAATGTATCATCTTCCTTTTCCTCTAAATGTAATTGGTCATTTTGCAGCTCTTCTAGTATGCTTGATCATCTTTGAAGAACTTGGCTTACGACTACCTAAATATGATCTTGTCTTTCGTCTGATTCCTGTCATTGCTCTTGGTATTGACTTCATTTGGGACATTATTCAATTTCTTCAGGTGGTGAGATTTTGAGGAGGAAAGAAATCTTAGCAATATTCTTTGTCTGTCTAGCTGCATTTCTCTTGGGTGCTTTAACTTTAAGACCAGTTCTAAAACATCTTGAAAGTACAGGTAGAATCATAACTTTAGGAATTGAATGCTACTCAGAACCAGAATGTATCAACAAACTGACATTGATTAACTGGACTGACTTGATAGCAGGCTATACTTACAATTACACTATTTACTTGAGAAATGAAGGAAATAGTCCTGTTACTCTTGAGATGTGGTCACAGAATTGGGAACCAGACATTGCTGTTTCCTACTTTAATCTGACTTGGAACTACAATGGTTCAGTAATAAATCCACAAGAAGTTAGAGAGATAGTATTGTATCTGGAAACAGGTTATCCTACTGAGTTTGTAGAGTTCTCATTTGAAATAGTAATCCAGGCAAACAAGGTGTAAATTAGCATGATAAGAGATATCTTGCCAGGTATAACTCTTGATGAAATGGAAGCAGAAATCCCAGTGATAGAACTGAAGCCTAAGAAAGGATGTACTTATGGTGAAATAGTCTTCATGGGCGACTTTCATATCGGTTCTGGTTACTTCTCAGAGAAGCAATATCTAGAATATGTCAAGTACATCAAGGAACATCCAAATGTCAAAGTAGTTCTTATGGGTGACTATGTTGAAATGGCTGCTCTGTCACGTTATGGTGCATCAGAGAAACAGTTAGTGGCAATGCAATTGACTGAAGTCATCAGACTATTAGAACCTATCAAGGATAGAATTATAGTCTTACTTGAAGGAAATCATGAAGAGAGATTCTGGAAAGCAACTAAAGGAACAGACTGTCTGACAGAAATAATTGCAGCTAAGTTAGGAATCAAACCTCTCTTGCCTGGGCCAGAAAGAGGACAATTGTTTGTTGTTCATATTAAGCAGAAAGAGTTTGAGCAGTTCTATCCTGTCTATGCTATTCATGGTTACACTTCAGCAACTATCAGAAAAGAGACACAGTTGAAGAAGATATTTGAAAACTTACGAACAGCATTGATAGCACATGCTCACATTCATCAAATATACAAAGATCACAAGACTTATTATGCTGTCAGAAGAGTAGGAAACTCTTTCTACTTGACTTGCCATGAACAACACTGGTTAACAACTGGTTGTTTTGTAAAGCGTCTAGGATATGCTGAAAAGAGAAGTTATCCAATAACAAAGATAGGTGCACCTATTGTCAGATTCTACTGGGACAAAGAAGCAATAGAGATCATAGATGATCCAAGAGTAACTTATAACATTGGTCTCAAGACAGACAAGAAAGCAGGAGGTCTGTCCCTACAGGAACTTAGAAGAATAGTAGGTGTTAGACCTCCTGAACATGACATAGATAGAATAGTCAGAGAATTCAAGGAGAGAAGAAGATGGAAGGAAGTAACTCTTTCATAAGAATACAACCTAAAGTCAGAATAATTCCAGACAAACTTAAGATACGCAATGGAAGAATAGTTCTTCCTCTGACACAGTTGGAACACTTCAAAGAGAAATATGTGGAACTTCTTTTTGATCCCAAGAATAACTTAATTGGAATCAAACCATCTTCTAATCCACTTGACTTTAGACTTAGACCTTCTGGTTCAGGCAAGAGATACTGCAATATCTTTTATTGTTCACATTTCTTGAAGTACTACAATATTCCTCCTCAAGATGTAGATGTCAAATGGGACAATGAAAGAAAGATGTTGATAGGGAAAGTGAAAAGATGTACGAAACCCTTCTGATTTGCACCTTAGTTGTTGCCACTTTAAACTTCATATTTGCTCTTGTCAGAACTTACCTCAACTGGAGAACTTTAAAAGAATCACGAGAATATTGGAGAAGTTGGAAAGAAAGGCGACAGGATGTTGCAAGAGAAGTCTTAGTTCAACTGTTGAGAGAACTAAAAGACATGGAAGGAGAACAAGTTGATAATTGAACATTTGAAAGAGGAGATAAAGAAGTTGGAAGAGGCAATAGAGAAAGTAGAGACTGAAATCAGGGACTATAAAGATTCTCTCTTGACAGCACAAGTAGGTGCAATGAAACTAGAGAAAGAAGCAGAAACAATGAAGTATGAAGTTAGACTCTGGAGAAGAAGAATAAGTGAAGCTGAGAAGAAACTAACACAGTTAGTGCAGAAGAAACAGAAACTAGAGAAAGAGTTGAAAAGACTGTTAAATATTAATCCTTCTCTGAGGCGATAGTATGAAGAAATTATGTCCTGTTTGTAAACAGAAGTTGAAACGAAAAGGGAGTGGAAAGAACAAGTACTTCAAATGTCCTCACTGTAATCTCAAGTTTGATAAAGATCTACAAATAATACCACCTAAAGGTGATCCTGATATCTTGAGAGCACAACGAAGTGAACTTGCAAAGAGAAAGTTTATCAGACAGTTGAAGAGAAAGAAGTATTTGCCTTTTAGATTTGTTGAATGGAAGGGAGAGATAATAGATTTGGAAGCATATGACAAAGATGGTAACTTAATAAAGAAGGAAGAGAAGAAACAGAGAGAAGTTACCTTGGAGGAATTGGCAGATGAGTTGCAGTGAATGTGTTTATTCTGATGACAAAGGTAGACCTGTAAGTGAACCATGTAAGTTCTGTATAAGAAATTCTAAGAATTTGTCAGGTAAGTTTCAACCAGGAGTTCTCTATGAGGTGGAGATAAAGACTCCATTAGACTTCTTCATTAGTAAAGAACATGGCACAATTCTATTGTCCTACTTACAAAAGCAAATGGAAAAGTTAGTGCAAGAAATTGAACGTCTGAAGCAAGAAGTCAGTCGAATAGAACTTAAGCTCCAACAATTGGAATCTAAAGAAAGTTTTCCTACAGAGCAATGGGAATGGTGGAGAACTACTCCTCCCACTTATCATATTTCAGACCACAGCACAGGAGGGTAAGAGAGTGGAGATCACTAATCCTTCTCTAAGAGATAAGAAGGCAGACTTAGAAATTCCAGAATACTCTTACAGTTCAACTTTATGGTATCCAGTTAATCTTGGTCCAGCAGGAGTGAACTCAGGAACTGTTTCAATAGTGACAACTTTTGGTACTACAAGCTCTTCTGGTAGTTCTTCTATGATAGCTGATGAAGTAACTACTAAGATAAACTTGGATGAACTCTTCTCAAAGGGTGTAATTAAAATTGAAACTGAATAGTTCACCTGTGACAGTTCATCTTCTCAAGTCAGCTTATGATGACTATGATGAAGTAGGACTCTTCTGGTCTTCTCTTATTCTCCTGACTTCATGTTATGTAGCTACTGACTCCAGATGGTTGTTTATGAAGTTTGGTTACTCAGGAACAGGAAAGACAATAACTGACAAGATAGCAATAAAGCTGTATGGTGAAAGACTTCACCCACTTATACTGACAGGCAGATTTACACCTGCTGGAGTAGCTAAACTACACAAGAAGTCTTTGAAAAATCACAGAAGTAGTATGGAATTTGAACGTCTGAAGAATGCTCAACTAATATTTGTAGAAGACTTGTCTAGAGCAACTACTCATTATCTTAAACTAACTTCTGTACAGTTCCTTGCTGGTCTAACTCAAACAACTCACTTAGATGACTTAACTTCTGAAGGTGGTTCACTTGAGATTAAACTAGGAGAAATACCAAAGAAAGCTATGTTGTCAGGCACTCCTTCTGACTGGGAAGAGATATCAGCTACTAGTCTATATGAAGAATTCATTGACAGAAGAAGTTTAACTTGTATTGCACTAATGAGACCAGAAGAGTGGGAAACAAGAGAGAACTTAGCATTCCAGAGGTCAATTAAAGATGACTGGAATGTAATTCTTGAATGGTGTGATAGAGTGAAAAAGGTAGGAGTAGAACCATATTATGGTCCAATGAAGAGAATAACAGTTGATGCGTTTGAAAGAATGGACTTGTATCAGAAACTTAGACAGTTCAAGAAATTCCCTGAGAATCTTCTGAAGATGATAGATTCACTTGCTGAAGGACATGCAAGGATAAATGGTAGAAGTGAAGTGTTGCCAGAAGACTATCAAGTTGTGAACAAACTATTCTCTAGATTCTTGATAACAGCAGACATGAAGAAGAAAGAACTCTTTCTTGTTGAAGAGATAGTTCGTACTGGTGGATATAAGACACCTTTAATTGATCTTGTTTATCGTTTAAGAGTTCGAAGTAAACAGAAAGATTTTGCTGATATGCGTATGGTGTCAAGAACAATTCTAACATATGCTTCTAGTTCAAAATATCTGACACGTAGTCAAAGGGGAAGTAGAAGTAATCCAGTGCAAATTTATATTTCTCCTTACTTGCGTTCTATATGGGATGAATGGAGGAAAGAAGTGGAGGAAGTACTTTGAAAGAAGCAATTATATTAGCTGGTGGATGGGCCAAAAGACTGAAACCAGAAGTAATGACTCCAAAACCATTTCTAACTTTTAAAGATCAGACTCTTCTTGAACTGCAGTTGGAATGGTTGTTAGCTCATGACTTTGAACATGTTGTTGTAGCTATTAATGAACAAGACTACAAGTACATGCTCAAACACTATTCTTATCTAGCTAAGACTGATGATTTCACTTTCTCAATAGAAAAGGAAAGACTAGGAACAGGTGGTGCAGTGAGACAAGCTCTTCAGTATACAACAGCTAGAGTTCTTTATGTCATGAATGTAGATGACATAGTTGATTATGATCCTAATGAACTTCTAGAGAACTTAGGAAGAGGAGGAACAATTCTAGTTCAACAGACAAGACTGCCTTATGGTGTTGTTTACTTTGACTACAAGAATGAAGTACTGAGATTTGAAGAGAAACCATTTACTTCTTACTGGGTTTCATGTGGACATTATGCTCTCAAGAGAAGAGTTATCAAGAAGTACTTTCCAGAGAAAGGAGATCTAGAACTATGTGTATGGCAGAACATGGCTCGTGATCATCTTCTTAAAGTTTATAAACTTCGAGGAAGATGGGTTACTATCAACACTTACAAAGATTATGAAAAGGTATTGAAGGAGTTAGAGTGAATTGAAGTACTATGAAATTATTAAAGATCCAAAGTTAAAGAATGCTGTCAAGATGATGTTGTCTGACTGGGGCTACAAGTTGAGATTTATTCCTTCTTCAATGACAGGACATTATCATCCACCAGATGAACATGGTCTTGAAGGTCTGATACGTCATATAGAAAAATTGTGTTGGTTCTTGTTATGTTGTAGTGATGAATTTCAGTGGGATCAGGACACACTAGATGAGATGTTAACTGCTGCTTATTTCCATGACATAGGGAAAGTGGTTGATACAAGAGTAGAACAGAAAGTAGTCTATCAAAAAATGAAAAAAGTGATGAGAAAAGTCGTTGTCTCAAGAAGAGTTGAGACAGGAGATCATCATCCCGTTGTCTCTGCCAAAGTAGCTGAAGAATATATGAAGAGAGCTAAAGTACCTTCAGCTAGAATCAAAAGGATTAAACGAATTATCTTGTCTCACATGGGTCATTGGTATAAGGGACTACCAGAACCAACTACAGAACTTGAAAGACTGTTTGCTCTAGGAGATTTTATTGTCTCTAGACCTGAATTTAGACTAGTCCAAGAACACTGGTTAAAGACTTTATTCAGGTGGTTGTATCTTGGAATTAAATGAACTGGTACAAGAATGCAAGAAGATAGCTAATGAACATGGTTTCTATATCACATTTCACAGAAAAGGTTGGATGAGAGTATTAGAAGCATTGATGCTTGTAGTAACTGAACTGTCAGAAGCAGCAGAAGTATACAGAGAACAGAAAAAGAACTGGGAAGAAAAGTTTGAAGAAGAAATAGCTGACACTTTCATCAGACTTTTTCATTTGTGTGGAGACTTAGAAATAGATATAGAGAAAGCCATCAGGAGAAAGATGGAAATAAACAGAAAGAGACCATACAAGCATGGCAAGATCACTTGAATGTGAGTGAGATGATCTTGAACAAGGAACAGAAAAGACAACTGTTGCAACTCCTGATAGAAGGATTAAGAGGAGAAGGGTTCCATTTGGTAGAAAAGGAAAACACAATTTATGCAGTTGATCAAGAATGGAGAACCCTTCCATCTACAAACTTTAAAATAATGTTAAGTCTTCTGATCAGTCAATTAGGTTTAAAATTTAAAGTGGTGGATTGGTTGGAATGGTTGGTGATTGCGAAGAGTTAAATCCTTCCTTGCGTGAAAGAAAAAGAGAAGAAGATCCAATATTACGAGAACTAAGAAGACAACTAGAGCTGATGAATAGAGTAAATAGAAGTCAAGAAAGAGCACTTAAGAGAGTTAGAGAAGAAAACAGTAGAAAAGTGAAAGTTGCTCTCTTCATAGGAGCCTTATTTGGTTTTGAACTTGGCCTTATCATAGGACTTCTGTTGAGAGGGTAGGAAGATGAAGAAGGAAGAAATCTTAAGAGAATTTAGAAAGATTTGGAAGTATGGACATCCAATGTTCTATGAACTTGTCATCAAAATGTGTGAAATTCATGAAGTCAAGAACAAAGGATATGGTGGTGGTAATCCACTAGGTAATTTCATGGAATGTGAGAGACTAGGTATTCCTGCATGGAAAGGTTGTCTAGTAAGAATGGGTGACAAATGGACAAGAATAAACAATTTGGCTAGAAAGATGGACGATCCTGACATGCAAGATGCAGTCAAGATGGAGTCTTTAGAAGATACACTTATAGATCTCGCTAACTATTCTTTACTCTGTCTTATCTTGCTGAAGGAGAGGGAGAAGAATGAAGGTAAGAAAAAGAAACAATAGAGTTGTCAAGTTCAATCCTTGTAAAGTTAAACAAGCTATCAAGAAAGCATTACTTGCATCAGGAGAATACAAGAAACAAACTCTTGAGAAAGTTTTCTCTGGTGTGATGAATAAGATAAAAGCAGTCAAGAAAGAAGTATTGCATGTTGAAGAGATACAAGACATGATAGAAGAGACATTAGTGCAGAACAAACTCTACAAGACTTCCAAAGCATTTATCCTGTATCGAGAACGAAAAGCAAGAGCAAGAGACTTTGCTAAGAAAGTTGGTGTAGAGAATGACTTGAAACTACCACTGAATTCTTTCATTGTCCTTTATCAACGATACTTGTTGAGAGATGAAAATGGTGAAGTGAAAGAGACTCCTAAACAGTTGTTTAGAAGAGTAGCAAGGACAATAGCTGAAGTGGAATACAAGTATGGCAAGGACAAGAAATATGTGAAGAGACTAGAAAGAGAATTCTTCAAGATGATGACTAACTTTGAGTTCTTACCTAACTCTCCTACTCTGATGAATGCAGGTGGACCACTAGGACAATTGTCAGCTTGTTTTGTTCTTCCAGTTGAAGACTCTCTAGAAGAAATCTTCAATGCTGTTAAATGGGCAGCTATTATTCACAAGACAGGAGGAGGAACAGGGTTTTCTTTCTCTAAACTTAGACCTGCTGGTGATGTAGTTAGAACAACTGGAGGAGTAGCTTCTGGACCAGTCTCTTTCATGAGAGTATTTGATGCAGCGACTAATGAGATAAAGCAAGGAGGTAAACGTAGAGGAGCTAACATGGGAGTTCTTTCTGTTCATCATCCAGACATAATTGAATTCATCACATGCAAGTCAAGAGAAGGTAAATTTGAAAACTTTAACATTTCAGTGGCTGTAACTGATGAGTTCATGAAGGCACTAGAGAATGATGAAGAATATCCATTGATAAATCCAAGGACAGGTAAAATTGTGAGAAAGATAAAAGCGGTAGGAGTATGGGATCTTCTAATAACAGAAGCATGGAAGACAGGTGATCCAGGATTATTGTTCATTGACACAATAAACAAGTCCTATTCTAACTGTGTGAAATCTTTAGGACCAATAGAAGCAACTAATCCATGTGGTGAACTTCCACTGTATCCTTTTGAATCATGTAACCTAGGTTCAATCAACTTGAAGAAGATGTTGAGGAGAAAGAATTCTGGTTATGAGATAGACTGGAAGAAACTTAGAAAGACAGTAAGACTAGCTGTTAGATTTCTTGATAATGTCATAGATGCTAATCATTATCCCTTGAAACAGATAGAAGAACTTACAAAGTCAACTAGAAGAATAGGACTAGGCGTAATGGGTTGGGCTGAAATGTTAATCTTATTGGGCATACCATATGCCTCTCAAGAAGCACTTGACTTGGCAGAGAAGATAATGAAGTTTATCACTGAAGAAGCAAGAAAAGAATCAGTTAGACTAGGGAAAGAGAAAGGTAACTTTCCATTGTTTGAGAGGTCTATCTGGAAGAAGAAAGGGTACAAATATCTCAGAAACTCATGTGTAACTGCTATAGCTCCTACTGGTAGTATCTCAATTATAGCTAATTGTTCAAGTGGTATTGAACCTCTCTTTGCTATTGTTCTCATGAGGAATCTAGAGAAATCTTTAGGACATACTCTGATAGAGATAAATCCATTGTTTGAAGAGATAGCAGTGAAAGAAGGATTCTATTCTCCTGAACTAATACACAAGATAGCAAACAAGACAAGTATTCAAGATGTTGAAGAAATTCCCAAACATATCAGACGTCTATTTATGACTGCTCATGATGTGTCTCCTGAATGGCACGTTAGAATGCAAGCGGCCTTTCAGAAATACACTGACAATGCAGTCTCTAAGACTGTCAATTTGCCTTATGAAGCTACACCTCATGATGTAGAGAAAGTGTACTGGTTGGCTTACCGTTTAGGGTGTAAAGGAATCACGGTATTTAGAGATCGTTGTAGAAGTGTTCAAGTTCTCACTACTGTGAAAAAAGAATCTAAAGAAGAAGAGGATGAAGATGTCAGCATCTATGGAAAATGTAGAGGAGGAAAATGTGTCTTATAGCAACTCCTACAAATATTGTCTAGGAGAATATGGACAACACTTTGACTGTAAGAATTGTCCTCTAAAGTGGTTGTGTAAGTCTCTGACAAGAAATTCTAAAGGTAGGACAAGAAGATACAAGGGAAAGTATAAAGGAAGAGGGAAGTATAGAGGAAGAGATGTGTATTAGGATGGAGGTAGGAAGGATGTTGGACAGGAAACAATATCAACAATTGAAGAAGGAAGTAGAACCAATAGAGAAACTAGCTTTACATGATGATGCAGATGGAATAACTTCTGGTGTTCTACTCTCTTTTGTACTGAAGATAAAGAAAGTATGGGCACCATTAGATTTTGGTGAATGGCCTATTAAGCCTAGAAAGATAGATGGTGAAATGTTCTATCCACCAGATGCTTGTGTTGATATGGTTCCAGCTAATCCTCAATGGCCAGGGAAACTATGTATTGATCATCATCCAGGTCATCCACCAGAGGGGCAGAGAGCATACAAACTGATTTGGGGTGAAGTTCCTACTTCTTTGATAATCTACAACTTGTTTAGAGACTATATCCCTAAAGAACATAGATGGAAAGTAGTGTGTGGTATTGTTGGTGATGGACAACCAGAATTGATACCACCTGAAGTCTTTAAAGAGACTCCTCAACTGTTGGAAAACTATGTTACTGTGTATGAGAAGTATGGAAAAATAGAACTGAGAAAGTTTCCAATTTATCTTAAGTTGTCTGCTCCCTTAAATGCTGCCTGTAAGATACCTGACAAGTGGTACACTGCCTATTCAGTTTTGAGAAATGCTACTGATCCAATAGACATACTGGAAGATCCAGCTTTAGATGCAGCTAGAAAGTTTGTAGATGATGAATACAGAAGAATACTAAAAGAGTCAAATGCTATTCAATTGAACAATGGAATTAGACTTTGGAAAATCCAGTCAGACTATAAGTTGGAGAGAACTTTAGCATTTGTAGCTGAACAACGTGACAGGATAACAACAGTGGTAGTAAATGTGAAGACAGGGAGAGGAAGCATAAGAGGAACATTAGCTCAAGCTGTCTTTCAACACTTACAGTCAAAAGGATTTATAGCATCTGGTCATCCAGGATATGGTGGTCTAAGACTCAAACCTGATCAGACATTTAGAGACTTGTATCTTGCTCTAAGAGATCTTAAGTTTGTTTAGGTAGAAAGGATGGAGGATAGAATTGCTGTTTCTCCCAAGTACCAAATCTTCTCTTTCTATCCTCTATCCCTACAAGCTAAATATTTATAAGAAGAGAAATCATGTTTAAAAGTAAAAGGAGGGAATAGGAAGAATGGAATTGGAACAATTTTTGAAGAAATGGGCTAAGAAAACAGGAAAATCAATGAAGGAAATGAGAGAACTATGGAAGAAACAAAAAGAACTAGCAGCTAAGTCAGGAATCACTGATGAGAGAATTGTCAGAATTCAACTTGCAAGAAAACTTAGAAGATTATTGACTGGAGGTGGAGGAAGAAAACCAGAATATTTCTTTGGTTTTATCCTTGGATGTGACAGACTAGTAGACTTGATAGAACTCAAGAAAAGACGAGCACTTAACAAGTGGGCAGAAGATCCAGAAGAAGCTAAACTACTAGGACTAGTGGATGAGAATGGAGTGCCATTGGATGATAGACCAACAATAAAGAACAGAAGAGGAGAAGAAGTTCCTAATCCAAACTATCATAAACCATTGACAGGACATTTGTTCACTAGAAGTGTCTTTGGAATAGCAAAAAGAGAGAATGATCCTAAACCTAGACTCTTTAGAATGAAACTGTGGAGAGCAGCTGCAGAGAAGTTCAGATACAAGCCATTTGTACCAGTAAGATTTCTGGCACTTGTACAGCAGGAAACACCATACTTTGAATTGACACCTTCAAGACACACTAAATTCACAGTAGTGGATGAAGAAATAGACATTGAACAGTGGATGAGAACAGCTCTAGCAGATAGATTCTATTCCTTTGACAAATTGGAAGAAGCTGTTCAGTCTTGTCAGAATGCAACTGATCCATGGATAATGATTGAAGGAGATGTGGACTTAATAGATACCAACATTAATCCAAAGACAGGTTCAAGAAGTATTCTATTGACAGACTCTGAAAGTGACTACACTTGGCCTATCAGAGTATTCCTGCCACAAGACTTTCCACTTGGATTCAGAGAATACTCTAGAGTGTTAGTGTTTGGTAGACCTAGAATATGGACTAGAACAGAGGAAGATGAACCTAGATTCTCAATAGAAGGATATTCAGTGTATCCAATAATCCAACCTGAAGGAGAAGTAGAAGAAGCTAGACCTGCAGAAGCAGAAGAAGCTGAAGAGTTCATAGTAGAATGGGAAGAGTGAGGTGAAGAAGTTGGATCCTAGGAAATGGAAGTTCCTCACTCTTTCTCCTGACCAACTAATTGTCTCTCCATTGAACATCAGAAAGTCCAACATTGAAGTACAATTGGATGTATTGAAGAGCACAATAGACAATTTTGGTGGAATAGCTGTTCCTCTAATAGTCAGAGAGAGACCAGATGGGAAATATGAAATTATACTTGGACAAAGACGATGGTTAGCTGCAATAAAACTAGCACAAGAAAAAGGACTGAAGATGGAAATTCCATGTGTAGTAGTTGACTATGATGACATTGAAGCAATAATTGTCTCTTGTCTGGAAGACTTACAGAAGTTTCCAATAGTAGACAGAGACTTTGGTGCTGCTATAAAGAAACTGAGAGAAGCAGGTCTGTCATACAGAGAGATAGAAGCTAAACTTGGAATATCAACTAGTACAAGACACTACTTTGAAAGTAGACTTGGATCTACTCCACCTGCTAAACTAGACACTGAAGAGAAAAAGGAAACTAAACAAGCAACACTAGAGACTAAGACAGTGACTTTTGTTCCTGAAGTGAAAGAAGATGGTAAAGTGGTTGATCCTTTAGCTGGTCTAACAATTGAAGAGAGACGACTTGCTGAAGCAGAACTGTCCACTTATAGTGAAGAAGAAAGAGAAAGTGCAATAGAGCAGATTAAAGAGAAACTTAGAGACTTGAGATGGATATCACCAGTGCCAATACCAAAAGACATTCTAGAGAAGTTCATATTCCTAGCATCCAAGAAGAAGTCAACTTGGAAGTATGAGTTCTTGAAGTTCATTAGAAAGAAAGCACCAGAATATCTGGAAGAGGAGGGAATGTAGGATGGCATTCATAAAGACAGGATGTCAAACACTTGATGATTTATTGTGTGGAGGAGTACCAACAGGTGTTCCTCTACTGATATTTGGAATGCCTAACTTGGGTAAGACATGGCTGTGTTTCCAACTGGCATGTATGTGCACTAGAGATCCAAAATATGGAGGACTAGGAAAGAAAGTCCTCTACTTAGACACAGAATCTTTCTTCGTAGGGAACACTTTTGACATGTTCTATGGTTACTTCAAGAAACGTTGGCCTGATCTACCAGACAAACCTAAAATTGAACTTGAGATAGTGCCAGACATCTTTACTCTAGGAAGACTGTTTGGTGTACAGTTTGAAATACTACAAGAAGACAAGAGAGTATCTGTAGTTGCTAAGTTTCCAACAGAAAGACAGACCAAGATAGCAAAGACAAAGGGTAAACTACCAAGTACTTCTGTACAAAGAGAAGACTGGAAAGAAAGATCACCAATATGGCAGAAACTTTCTTCTGGAGAATATGGCATGGTGGTCATTGACTCTATAACTGTTCCAATAAAGTCAGTTATACCCTCTACTACTCAGAACCTACCAGCTAGAACTTCACTGTTGCAAATACTTCTAGGTGCTATGTACACTTTTGCAAGAGGACATGATGTATCTATATTGATCACTAATCATGTCACTAGAAATCCAATGAATCCAGGATATCATCTAGGAGTAGGTGATCCTTGGGGAGGACAGAATGTAACTTACTATGTCAAATATCAGTTTGGTCTGTACAAGGCATTGAAAGATCAAGTAAAAGCATTTGGTCCAGATGGACATAGACTCAGAAGAATACAACGTTACAGAATGCCAGGAAAGGATGAAAAGATAGTAACAGTGATGTTAGCTAAAGACACAGGATATGTAGATCTACCAAAGAACAAAGCACAACCAGCTTGAGGAGGTATCCTATGACAGAAAAGAAGTCATACCCTTGTGTATGGGACAAGAGAAAGAAATGCCCCATCAGGACAGAGTGGAAACTGAAGCCAGAATCACTAGTGGAATGGTGCAAGATCTGTCGTCTCAGAGAGGAGAAGTAAATGCCTCTCTTTTATTTCACTATCAGAGCTAGAAAGAAGAACAAGAAAGAAGTCATAACAGTCTATGGAGCAATAAATGCCAGTTGTCTTGATATGGCAATGAGAAAGATACTGAAGATGGAACAGAAAGTATTGAGAAGAGCAGGGTGGAAACTTGATAGAGGTAAACGATTTCTTTAAGACAAAGAAAGTCAAGATAAATTCCTCTCTTTCTTCTACTAGTTCTGGTCTACAAAAGATGCTAGTTGATGTACATGAACCTGAAGCTATTGTAGAGACATTGAGACAAGAGAAGGGAATATTTGTTGAAAGAGTACCTCTTCCAGTAGGTGACTATGCTTTCTCCAACATTATAATTGAAAGGAAAACTTTGAATGATTTCTACAACTCTATAGTGTCAGGTAACAAGAGAATATGGAATCAAGTCTTTAATCTGAGAAGAGCATGTGAAAGACCTTTCTTAGTTATTGAACGTTGGAATGATGCCTTCTTACTTGATGCTAGAAGAGCTAGAATAGTGTTTGGTGCACTAGCTAGAATAGCTCTCATGGGAATATCTATTATCATCATTCCTGGTTCAGGAAGGAACTATAGAGACTTTGTAGAATTCTTAAGTTTTCTCTACTTTGCATCAGACAAGAAAGCAGCAAGTATAAAACCAATACCAAAGAAGAAAGCAACTAACTTGAGAGAAATATGGTCTGATATGTTGTGTATGATACCCAGCATTGGAAGAAAAATGGCTGATGAAATAGCTTCACGTATTTCTTCCTTCCAAGAATTCTGTAACATGACTCCTGAAGAGTGGAAGAAACTGTGTCCTAGAATTGGAAGAAAAAGACTGAACTTGATGAAGAAGGTGATTTATGGTGTCAAAGATAAGACGCTTTCCGAGTTTGAGAACAAGAGCACGTCATCAAATACCAACAATAAGGACACCAAGGACAGTAACTCCAAGTGCTAAAGGAATTTCTTGGGAATGTCCCTTTTGTGGTAAAGAACATAAAACGATTCTTCCTCCCACTGTAAACGCGGTGGAAGTTACTTGTCCATGTGGCTTTTATGGTGCACTGTTACGACTAAGAGTTGTTTTGTTGTTGATATGGATTAATCCTTCCAAGAAAGAACCTGAATTGAAAAGACTGGAGTTTGTGTAAAATGAAAGGAATATGGACAGCAATAGAATACAAGAAAGAAGTTAAAGATAGAAGACTGAGTGAAGGACATCCTAGGAAGTATCATCCAGTCATCTACTTATGGGTTAGAACAGAAGACCTGAAGAGAAAAAGATGTAAGATTTCCAACTTTAAACCATACTTCTTTGTACCTAAGAACTTCCATCTTGTTTTTGACATAATAGCAAAGAAAGAACTTGTTTCTTTTGACAATGTGGGTGTACTGTGGAAAGTGTGGACTTATACCCCTGATCAAGTCAGACAACTAAGACAGATTCTGTACAACTACTATGGAGAAGATAGAACTTTTGAAGCAGATGTTCCATTTGTACTAAGATTTCTGATAGACTCTAAAATAAGAAGCAGTGTAGAGATAACACCTAAAGGTTTACAGCCAATAGATGAAGACTTACAGATTCCTCTCAGAATTGTCTACTTGGACATAGAAGTCTTAAGTGACAAACCTGTTCATGAAGGGAAACTTAGGAAGAATGACAAGATAATCTGTATCTCTGCCTTTGACAGTTATGAAAGAGTCTATTATACTTGGTATGTTAGAAAGAATCCAGTGCCAATAAAGTCACAGAAGGACTGGGTGTTAATAAGATGTTCAACTGTAGGAGAAATGTTGAGACGATTTGTTAACTATATTGTTGACAGAGACCCTGACGTTCTAACTGGATATAACATTGACTTTGACTTGTTGTGTATGAGATATGAGGCTAAGAGAAGAGGTGTCCTTAAAGAGTTTGACAAACTGTCAAGTTTATCAGACAAAGGATATGGTGTTGGTAGACCAAGAACAAAGAAGTATAGAATAAGAGGAGTTGATCTTTCCAAGAAGACAATTAAGATTCCTGGAAGAAACATAATTGACTTGTTAGACTTGATCCGAATGATATCACGAAAACAGTTGGAGTCTTACAGTCTTGAATATATCTCCAAAGTTTTCTTGAAGTCTGGAAAGACAAAGTTGACTTGGAAAGGAAAGCCTGTTTCTACCAACATAGTTTATCTCTGGAAGACAAATCCAAGTCTAGTATTGGAATACAACAAAAGAGATGTTGAGTTGTGTGTTGATCTAGACAAAGAAAATGAATTGATTTCCTTCTTGGATGAACTGAGAAAAGTAGTAGGTGTACGTCTTGAAGATGCATTCTCTACTCAACGAATGATAGATGTAGAATGTCTGAGAAGAAGTAAAGATCCACTGCCTTCTAAACATGAGAAAGTGAAGGACTTTAGAGGAGCATATGTCTTTCCACCCAAGAAAGGAATGCATGAATGGGTAGTACAATTGGACTATGCTTCACTTTATCCTTCCATCATTAGGACATTTAACATTGACCAGTTCTCTTGGTTGCCAATAGAAAGTGAAGACTGTTACAAGTTCACTGATCCTGAGACAGGAGAAGTGTTCAGATTCAGGAAAGAACCAAGAGGACTGTTCCCTACTATTCTAGATGACTTCATTAAGTTGAGAATGAAATACAAGGAACTCATGAAGAAAGAACCTGAGAAAGCTAAAGTGTATGATGTCAAACAGAATGTCTACAAGACATTGGCTAATGCAGTCTATGGAGGACTAGCTTACAGATCAAGACAAGCTTCAAGAGAGTGTGCTCAAGCTGTTACAGTGATGGGTAAGATAATGCTTCATTTTGCAGAAGAAGTTGCTAAGTCATTAGGTTATGAAGCTCTTTATGGTGACACTGACAGCATATTCATTGCAACTAATGCTAGTAGTTTTGAAGAAGCAAAGAAAATTGGTACTATGGTGGAAGAAGAGATCAACAGAGGACTACCAGAGAAACTTAAAGAATTTGGCTATGAAGGAGAACAGATCATAAGAATCAAACTTGAGAAAATCTACAGAAGAATCTTCTTCATCACCAAGAAAAGATACTTTGGATATATTGTCCATGAAGATGGTTCACTGACTAAAGAAACTAAAGGACTAGAAATTAAAAGGTCAGATGCATCAGCATTTGCAAAACAACTTCAAGAGAAAGTGCTTGATATGATGATGAGTGGCAAGAGTGCAGAAGAGATCAAGAAAGAAGTTGAACAGGAGTTAAACAAGTATGACACATTGCCTAAAGAAGTAATAGGTGTTCCATCAGCAGTGTCCAAACCATTAAAAGCATATGCTGTCAATTCAATACAGAAGAAAGCAGCAGAACTTGCCAATAGATATCTAGGAACAAACTATGACTATGGTTCTAAACCACTAAGAGCTTATGTCTATACTGAAAATAAACCTCCAACTGTATTGGAGGAAATTGACGTAATAGCTTTTGACAATACAATTACTCTTCCTGAATGGATAAAAATAGACTATCCAAAAATGCTTGAGAAGACAGTACGACCTAAAATAGAGAAGCTGTTGGAGTCACTAGGTATCACTTGGGATTCACTGAACTTGAAAGAAGAGTTGAAGATAAAGAGGAAGAGAAGACGAAAGAAGAAAAGTGTCACACTTGACATCTTTCTAGGTGAGAAAGATGCTCAAAAGATTTCCTAGAGTAGGATTCAAAGAGAATAGAATTATACTGAGTATAGAAGAGTTGAAGATGAGAGTGAAAGAAGCTATTCAAAACAACAAGTCTTGTGAGATAGGACTCTATTCTTTCACAACATGGTACAATGGAAAGCCTGTTCCAGGAACAGCTATAATTGATGTAGTGATGTTGAAAGGAAAGAAGGAAATCTTAGAACAAATTGCTGAAGAATATCACAAGAAGAAAGTGAGATCAACTTTAGTGTTTGACGGTAAAGACTATGTCTTGTTCCTTGAACTCTTCCTGGGTTCTATTGAAGAACTTAAGAAGTTCACATTGCCATATAAAGTGAAAATAGTGAAGGATGAAATGGCTAAGTTTATACTTCCAGGAACTCTCAACTTGAAGACAGGAAAACTTTGTAAGATAATCAAGAGGTGGAAGAGTTGAAGATTATCTGGTTGTCAGATTATCCTTTACTGGGTACTTCTTTTGGTACTGTGACTTATGAAATGACAATGAGAATGCAACACAAATTCTTCTGTCTCTCACTTGGTTATGAAGGACTGCCTATCACTTTAAATGAACATGTCTCTGTTTATCCACTCAAGAAGAATTATCAATTGGATTACTATGCCAAGAAATTAGCTGATGCTGACAGATTAATTATGTTCCATTCTTGTTACTTCCTAGAGAAAATAGGAGACAAGATAAAGAACTTCAGGATGGAGAAGATTTTGTATTTGCCATATGAAGGTGAAGATGTTCCACTTCACTATCAAGAACTGATAAAGAAATTTGACAAAGTGATTACACCTTCCAAGTATTCTGCTAGAATTCTGAGGAAGGCAGGGATTAAAGCAGAAGTAGTGCCACATGGAGTTGACACTTCTTTCTTTACTCCTACACAAGAAATGTGGAGAGAATTCAGATTTGGATATATTGGTCTAAATGACATTAGAAAGCAATTGCCTAGAGTATTTTATGCTTACAAGAGACTAGGAAAAGGAATACTAGCAATAGCTGCATCAGCAGAAGGACATTATGACCTACTGGAACTGTCAAGAAGACTTAAGATTTCTCCAGTGTTCATTGAACAAAAGTTACATGGTATTCCACTATCTAGAGAAGGAGTGAGAGACTTCTTGAGAACTTTGGATGTGTACATTTCTCCTGGCACAGAATCATTTGGTCTACCAGCATTGGAAGCTCAAGCATGTGGTGTACCAGTAATTGCTTCTGAACATGGAGCAAGTAGAGAAGTACTTGGCAATGGAGCATTGTATGTCAAAGTCAATGAATTCCTGGAAACAAATGTTGGAAGAATTGGTCTGATATCTGTACCAGACTTGTATAGAAAGATGAGATTCTTGATGGAAGTAGAACAAGCATACAAAAAGACAAAGAGAAAAGCAATTGAAAATGCTAAACGTTGGACATGGGATAAAGCTGTGAAGGAGTTGGAAAATGTCCTCTGAATTCTTCAACTTCAAGTTTGTAGGAATAATTGACATTCCCAAAGAATTGTTTCCTTCAGACAAAGAGTCAATATTGAAAGCAGTGTTGGGACAGCCTGTTCTTCCTTGTTGTCCCAACTGTAAAGCTTTCATGGAATTGAAACATGCTAGAATATATGACATGGGTTCAGACATAACTCTTTTCTGTCCATTCTGTGGAACAATAGTTGAAGGAAAGACAAACAGAGTAACATTTAGTGTGGACAAAGGTGAAATAAGTCTTGAATCTTTTCAGATAGAAGTAATCAAGACATATAGAAAAGGAGGTCTGTTTGAATGGAAGAAAGAGACAAAATAGAAAGAGTGGAAGGTTGGAGATGTAAGGGATGTGGAGAAATATACAAGACTAAAGAAGAAGCACTACGTTGTTATGAATCTCACAAGAACTTCACTGTTGACTTCAAGTATGAACTAGGACAAGAATTTCCAGTTGAAGTCTGGATAATGAAGCATCAAGGTGGATATGTCACTGAAATAGCATCTTATGAACTTAAGAAGATAGATAAAGGATTAAAGATTCCATCAGGTGAGATACATGAAAGAATCGAGACTAGAAATAGAACTAAAAGGTCCTGAACAGAAGAAAGAGAAAGTTGACTGGAGAGATCTCAGGATTCTGTGGCATTCAGTGGCTCCATATATCCGTAGTGGCTATGGGAAAGTAACTTATTACAATGCTCTTGGTCTTTTCAACAGAGGATTCTCAGTTATCTGTTCAGCTTACTATGGACTTCAGACTCCTGGAATAGTCAACTTCAAAGGTCTGTTTGTATTGCCTGTTCAGAAAAGATCTGATGATCCTCTTGGTTTCTATACTGTTAGAGACCATTATAAGAGATTAAATTGTGATGTTGCTGTTTGGTGTGCTGATTTCTGGGTGTCTAGAAAGTTTGCAGAATTGATAGAAAATTCTATCTGTTATTCTCCAGTTGATCATGATTCTTATCCAGAGAAATGGTTGTCTGTATTTAGAAGCTATAAATGGGTGGCAGTAGCTAGTAAACATGGAGTTCAAGTGTTGAAGAAAGCAGGAATAGATGCTACTTATATCCCACATGGTGTTGACATAAATATCTTCAAACCTATGGACAAGTTGAAATGTAGACAACATTTTGGTATTCCTAAAGATCTCTTCTTGTTTGGTGTTGTAGCTGCAAACAATGATGATGAACCTAGAAAGGGATGGGACTGTCTGTTCAGGGCTTTCAGAATTTTCTTGGAACAGAATCCAAATGCAGTTAAAGATGCAAGACTTTTCATACATACAGATCCAACAAATGAGAGAGGAAGAAATCTGATAGAACTTGCTAAACAAGAGAATGTTGACAAGTGGATAATATGGAATGATGTCTATACTGCTTCAGTGTTAGGACTGCCAGAGAGTTCAATGGCTAAAGTTTACAACTGTATGGATGTCTTTGTTCTTCCCTCAAGACGTGAAGGATTCTGTCTGCCAGTTCTAGAAGCTCAAGCATGTGGAATACCTGTTATTGTAAATGGTTTCTCTGCACTGATAGAAAGAGTGGACAATGGAAGAGCAGGTTGGATGGTGAAACCTGCAACTTATGTCTACACTCAGTTGAATGGTTTGTCTTCAATTCCTGACCCTGAAGGATTTGCTGATGCTATGACTGAAGCATATCAGAGTCCTAACAAGAGAAAATACTATGCAAAGAGAGGACTGCAATATGCAAGAAGACAGACATGGGATGTAGCCATAGATAAACACTGGATACCTTTCTTGAAAGAAATAGCAGATGAAATACCCAGGACTTCTAAGAAAAAACTAAAGAGAATAGCATAAAGGTGAAGATATTGCAAACATCTTTCAACTCAACAATGGAAAGAGTAAAATTCTCATGTTTGACAGACAAGAGAAAACTTAAAGAATTCCTGAATGAACTGGATGAAGAAACATGGAGACATTGGTATAGATTTGGAAGAGATGCAGAAACTGCTTACTCTAATATTCTTTCAACTGACAATGTCCTCTTCACTGTTGGAACACTTGATGACAAGATTATCTCTCTTGCATATTTGGACAGATTCTATCCCAACAAGAAACACTGTAGATTTGGAATAGTAGTTCATCCATCTTACAGAGGAAGAAAAATAGGGACTGAACATGTCAAGTACATTTTAAGAATAGCAAGAGAACTGGGAGTAGAGAAAATATGTCTTTCTGTGGACACAAGAAATAAAGCTGCCTTGAAATTGTATCAGAAATTTGGATGGAAGATAGTTACTTTCTTCCCAGACAATAAAACAAGATGTGAAATGGAACTTGTTCTGAAAGAGGTGAAAAGAAATGAAGTGGCCTAGAATAATGATTTGTCTATTGACCAAGAATGATGCCAAGTATCTTCCTCGTTTTCTAGCAACTATGAATAAGTTGGATTATCCTAAAACTAAATTACGTTGGGTATGGATCTATGGAAAGTCAAAGGACAACACTTTACAAATAATTCTTGACTTTCACAAGAAACATTCCTACAAGTATGAAGTGTATGAAGAATTTCCTATTCACATGCCAGTTAGAAGTTCATTGTATGTGGCTGAATTGTGCAATGCATTCAAGGAACTCTATAAAGATGAAGAGTATGTCCTGTTTGCTGATACTGATGTTGTTCAAGTCCCGAGAAATACCCTCAAGGAAATGGTGAAAGTGAACAAAGACATTGTTGCTCCTTATGTCTACATTGAAGGAACAAAACAGTTCTTTGACACTTATGTCTTCAGAATAAATGGGTATAGATTTGACAAAGTAGTCTTGAATGGTAAAGTCTATGACTCCTTGAATCCACCATTCAAAGATGAAAAGAAACCTGTTGAACTTGATTCTGTTGGTACTTTCATACTGATAAAAGGAGAAGTCTTCAAGAGAGTCAGATGGGAGAATCCTGCTCCACATCTACAATTTTGTAAGAATGCAAGAAAACTAGGATACAAAGTCTATGCTCTTCCATACATCAAAATTTATCATGCTAATGTTCTTAAGGAGGGAGAATATCATCTTCCAGTTGAATATTATGTTCAGAGAGGAGTTCTTCCTGAGTCAGAACTTGAAAAAGTAGGATATGTGAGGAGAGGAGACAAATGGGTACTAGATACAAAATAAGAATACCTTGGGCTTGTCCAGATATTGGTGAAGAAGAACGTGAAATCTTAAATGAAGTTGTAGATTCTACTTGGATAGGTGGAAATGGACCACTGGTAAGAGAGTTTGAAAGAAAACTTTGTCAATATACAGGAGCAAAATATGCAATAGCTACTTGCAATGGAACTACTGCATTGATGACAGTATATTTCTTCCTGAAAGAATTTCTGGGAGAACTAAAATTGTGTGCTCCTACTTTTACTTTCATAGCAACTGTAAATGCTGCTGTTCCTTTTGCTGACAAGATCACTTTAGTTGACTGCCAGAAAGATACTTGGAACATTGATCCATATGAAGTCTCTAAAGTGAAAGAGAAGAATGTTATAGTAGCAACAGATGTTGGAGGACTATCTGCTGACTATGATCTTTTGATGAGAGAAGGATTAGTAGTGGTGGACGATGCAGCTGAAGGATTAGGTGGAATGTACAAGGGCAAACGGTTAGGTTCAATTGCTGATATAACTACTTTCTCTTTCCACTCAGCTAAGATAGTTACCACAGGAGAAGGAGGTGCAATATTAACTGACAATAAGATCTTCTATGAAGAGATGAAAGCAATAGTGAACCAAGGATATTACAAGAAGAAACAACCATGGGAATACAAACATTCAAGAATAGGGTTCAACTTTAGAATGCCAGAGACTTCAGCTGCTATAGGTGTTGTTCAGATGAAGAAATTATCTAAGTTTCTACGGCACAGACAAGAAATAGCTTCTCTTTATAAAGATGAATTAGGTGACACAGTGGAATATCAGTGTGTTCCAAGAGAATACCATCCATGTGTCCATCCTTATTTCTTATTTGGAATACTAGTACCAAGAAAGAAACAACTGAAAATTGTGAAAGAAGCTTTGAAAGAAGGAATTCAACTTAAAATTACATGGAAGCCAGTACACCTACAAAAGTCTTGGTGTTTCCAGCACACACAACACCATAATGCAGAATATGTCTATAAACGAATAGTCTCTCTACCTATACACAACAAGTTGACAGAGGAAGAAGCTAAAGAAGTAGTAGATGTAGTGAAGAGGTGTCTGAAGTGAAAATTGTAATAACTGGTGGTTCAGGTTTCATAGGAACGTATCTAGCTAGAAGACTCTTGAAAGATGGACATGAAGTCATTATAGCTGACATAAAAGAACCCAGAGATGGAAAACTTAGAAGATATTGGAAATATTGTGATGTGACAGATCTGTTCCAGTTGGATACACTGTTGAAAGATTGTGACGTTGTCTTCCATCTTGCTGCTAATCCTGAACCAAGAATAGCTACTATAAATCCTAGATGGGACTTGAAAATAAATGTGATTGGAACATTGAATGTAATAGACTTGGCTGTGAAATATCGTTGTAGGATGATCTTCACTTCAACTGCACAAATAAAGTATGCTCCTGACTCTCATTATGCTATAAGCAAGAGAACAGCAGAGAAATACATTCTTTCAGCAGTCAAGAAACGTAAGTTGAATGCAAGTATTGTCAGATTCTGGAATGTTTATGGACCAGGACAGAGACTAGGTTTTGTCATTCCTGACTTCATAGAGAAACTTAGAAGAAATCCAAATGTGTTACACATCAGAGGAACTGGACTTGATGTAAGAGACTTTGTATACATCACTGATGCAGTTGAAGCTCTAATAACAGTCATGGAAAAAGGAGAAGTGGGAGAAATATATGAGGTAGGAACAAATCATCAACTGACAATTTATGAACTTGGACTGCTAATAGGACAACTAATGTATGGTTTCAAACCTGTCATATTAACTGATGCAGAACCACCTGTCAACTGGGAAAGGAAAGAAATAAAAGAAGACAACAAGATAAGAAAATTAGGTTGGAAACCTAAAATATCTTTGGAGGAGGGACTGTTGAAAGTCATAACAGGAGAGGATCACTATCAGGTGAACTCTCCTGAAGATGGAGGGAATTAATAACGTCTTGTCCTATCTGGGACAGTATATCTAAAACCTATCTGGGTTTTGACAGTTGTTGTGTTAGTCAAGAGAATAGAGAATGGAGAATTGTTGAAGTACAACCAGTACAGTATCATAGAAACAGAGCAGAAGTTATCAGTTACAGTAGAATCAAGACAGAGAAACTCACAGCTTCAACACTCAAGACTTTGTATGGTCTTCTGAACATCAAAGGAACAGTCAATGTCTTTGAGACTCCTTCATTCATTGGTGTGCAATATGACAACAAACCTCTTGTCCTAATTTCAAAGACTAATGGAAGACTGTACTGTATTGAAGGTGAATATCCATTGAAGTATCAACAACACCAAGCCTCTTTTGTTCTCAGAATTCTAAAGAAGTTTGGTCTAGTAGAAAATGTGCATTATAGAAGAATTAAAATGGGTGAAAAGAAAGAAATAGAAAGAGGGATAGAAAGTTGAAGTTGCGTGCATTTGCTAAGAAATACAGGAAACAATTGGTATGGGTATTTGTCTTAGTAGCACTTTGCATTGTAGTTCATCAGTTTGCTATTTGGCAATTGGATCTGATATGTGTAAGACCAGTATGGGAACCAGGATGGTGTCATCCTATAGGCAGATATGCTGATGACTATTTCCAGTGTTGGTTGTGGAAGACAACAGTTGGTGAAGCTTATGACACTTTGTTATTCCTGAACTTCATTAGTTTCTTTGGTCTCATTCTTGTCTTAGGATGGTTTATTTACAGCCTCATCAAAGAAATGTAGTGGTGAATAAAGATGAAATTGAGATATGTCATTCAGAAGATAAAGAAACACACTAAAGAAATAGTTCTCTTGTTACTTGGTCTTTCTCTCTTCTGGATAGGACTGTGGCAACTAGACTTGTTATGTGCTCCTTATGTCTGGGCAGACAAGAAAGTTATTGAAGTATTGCCTTTCTGGTACATGTTGAACACTGAAGCCTATGTAATGTTCTGTGCTTGGATCATGATAGGTCTAATGTTAGTTATTGTAGCTTTCTGGCTATGGGACTAAACTACTCTTTTCTTCTTCTCTTGAATATAGAGAACACTTTGAAAAAGAAATAGGCTATATAGGCAATTATGATTTCTAGTCAATCCATTTGTTGTACCTCTAACTCTTGGCCTTGAAGTAGAATGTCCATGCCATTGTAGTCAGTGGAAATGTGAATTTCAATGACTCCATAGCAGACGTTACCATTTCTTGATTTCCTGTCAATGCTCCATAGGCCATAATTGCAATATTCAAAATAGTCACACCTGCAGATATCAAAGCCAGTATGAATGGCTTGTCTTTTTCAGGTACTCCAGCTTGTGCCATTCTTTCTTCACCTCTTTCTATTTTCTTTCTTCCCTCTTTTAAATGTTAACATCAAATATCCTATGTAAGCTATAATTGCACCAACAATATAATGATGAGGAATAGGAAAACCAAATGTTCCAGACCATACAGGTACACCCAATTCAAATGCAAATTCAAATGCACCCCAGAATAATGTGACAAATCCTAAGTTGAAGAGAATGTGGGCTACAATTCTTATTCTTCTTCCTTTCATTTCTCCTCTTCCGTTATTAATTCTACTTCTGCTTCCTCTTCAATGTTTGTCACTTTACAGACAATAGTGTACTCATCACTTCCAGCAAATAATGCTCCTATGTAGTTTCCTTCCATGTCAAAGACAGGAGAACCACTGTCTCCTCCTTGAGAGAAATGATGTCCTTTGATGAGTATACAGTCAACGAAGAAGGCAATGCCTCTTGAGTATTGTACTTGACCATTCCAATGTAGAGAAACTACTTCACCTACAGTATGTTCAGTAGTTCTTCCTGTCTTTTGTACTTGTTCTCCTTCTTCTGGTAGACGTTTCCCTTTGTAAGCATTTTGAATATAAGTGGCAGCTACTTCATAGTCAACATCTAATTCAGCAAATGCAATGTCTACTTTGTTAGTAGGTTGTTCACGTTTGAAGAAACGATAAATTCTATGGAAGAAGTTTCTTACAGGGCAAGTGAATTCATTGAACTTTATTTCAACACATTTGTAATATCTTCCAATGTTGTCTTTCCCTAGTATTCCACCATCATAAGGAGCAGGTTGTAATACTGGATCTCCTTTCTTAGCTTTATTCTCCATTGCATAACAATGATTGTTGGATGCTACTAAGATTTTCCCTGTTTCTTTGTCACGAAAGAAACCATTCAATGTACATGCAGTACCTTGATAGTGCATGGTTGAAATTCCACCTTTAACAGGTCTGTGTCTTTGTTTGTTTAATGACAAAGCTTTTATCTCTCCTATCTCTACCACGTCAACTTCAACTTCACAATTTGACGCTTTCAATTTCCTAGGTATTATTTCAGAGTCTTTCAATTGATGAATGGGCACTTTCTTAGAAACATAAACTCTGAAGACTTGAGTGCCAGGTACAAGTTGTTTGTTTCTTTCTCTTGGTCTCAACTTACCATCAAAACCAATAACATTGGGGAGTTTCTTCAATTTCTTCCAGTGTTTCTTGAAGATTTCTTCTACAACTGGATCCATGTATTCCACCTTACAAAAGACTTTGAATGACATAGATTATAAGTGTTGTGATTATAGGTGCAAGGAACATTGTTGCTACTTTCCAGATGAATATCATTCTGTTGTATCTCTCTTCTTGTGCCACAAACTTCCTGTCCAGTCCATCCATTCTTGAATCAAGAGAACCCATTTCTGAATTTATTCTATCTAGTCGTTTGTCTATTCTTTCGAATTGATGTGAGACTTCTTCCATCTTACTTTCTATTCTTGTCAACCTTTGTAAGATTTCTCTGATGTCATCTTCCAAGTCTCTTCACCCGAATGTGATTAAAGACTCTAAGATTTTTAAGTTTTTCTTTAAGCAGAAATTTGTCTTAGGACTTGAATTACCATGTACCTGTGATACACCGAGGCTGCTGCTGGTGAGGACCCAACTGAACAGATTAATTCTACAGTGTGATCGCCTTTTGATACTGGAACTAGGGCTTGGATGCAATCAGTCACGTAATCAGAGGATTCACTAAGGACTGGCCAAGTAAGACCTTTTACATTCCCGTCGACTTTAAAGAAGAAACTGACTTGAGTAGTTTGATTCTTTCTTTTGAATATTGCAATAATCCAAAGGTAAGATTCTTCATTGCAATACACTGTTTTGCTTAGTAACGTATGTTGACCTTCGAGCATATTAGTCAGTTCGCTACTGGAAGAGCTGTAGGCTGAAGCTGGTAACATTCTTAGTTCACTTAGAGTTACGTCATCCCACCAAACAGATTTTGTGTTTGTACCATCTTCATTTACATGTTTGAATGCTAGTCTTATATATCGTGTGTTAGTTGGAATAGTTGCTACACCGCTCACTTGTTTCCAACTGCTTACTGGAGGACTTGTTGATGCGAAATTTACGTAGTTGATCCAATTTTTCTCTGCATCATAACATTCAGCCAATAAATAGACTGTTCCACTAGCATTCGCACTTCCAGAATAGATCCAGACCGAGGCATAGTATTTCTGTCCTTCAGCGACGGGAATATAGACTGTGGATATCCAACCTGCCTTTTCACCTACGTCACATGTTGTTTTGACAGCTTTGCCTCCCTTTCTTGTATGGTCGGAAACATAATCATAAGTTGGTGATCCTCCTTCATCCCAGTGATGTTCCCAATAATCTGGTTGTCCATCACCATCTCTATCATACTCAAAACTTTGATTTGGTATGAAGTTTTCTTGAGGTGCCATAGATTCATAAAGTGGATATTTGGGAATGTAATACCAATCAGTTGCATTAGGGCCTTCTGCAAATTTTATCAGATGTTCTGAAGAATCATACCATAACATTCCTGCTTCAACTTGAGAAGGTTGAGTACCACTGAATCTAATATGTTCTGTCTTGACTTCTCCTGCTGCGATTTTACTTGCTACTATAGCATCATCATCTATATCTTCTGTGAAGATTTGTTTCCTGATATAAATATCATCAAAATTAGCACTCACTCCACTACTACTTTCAAATGCAATACAGTAGACTCTAAAGTAAGAGGCATTGTCTGGTGCAGTAAATGAGACTTTTCCTTCTGTCCAATCAATTCCTGTAAAGGGAAGTGAGATTGCAGTAGTTGAAGAAATATAACTTTTGTTTTGATCATAGAAGGCTATTTCTATTCTTGCTTTTGCATTGTTGGTTGTGTCTAATCTAGCTCGTATATAAAATCGTTCCCCACCGATACATGGAATATAAGTTCTACTGTGAACTCGTCCCTCATAGTTTCCTGTGTCGGAATTGTAATAATCAGCTGTTACTTTTAGTGAATAATTTCCTGAATAAGCATATGTGTCTAGACTTGCAGAACCAGTTTCTACTTGCCATTCTTTGGAAAGATCTCCTATTTCAAAATCACCATCTGGTAAGTAGTTGGCAAAGCCAACAGTTAACTTTTCAGCTGTTATTTCTCCTGCTTTAATGTGTTTAGCTTCAATCTGACTTGTGGCAATATGATCACTTTTTATTTGTCCTGCTGCAATATGATCACTGTGAATAGCACCTGTTACTATATGATCTGCTGTTATCTGATTGGCTCGTATATGTTCAGCTAAAATACTTTTGGCAGCTATTACACCTGCACTTATAGTTGGTTTGTAAGTATTGAAAGGAAGTATAGAAGAAGGTTCGGAAGTCTTTCTATCTATTATTGCAATTAAACCTTTACCTTCTCCAACTGCGTCTGAATAATCTGTTGACCATTGTAAGTCTGAAACACCATCTTCCCAATAAACATAGTGAACTCCTTCTACTGATGAAGTCAATTTAGTGCCATCAGTGTCTCTTAGAATTGACTTACTAGAACCATCTGCAAACTTAATGAAACCATCAGCTAAACCAAGAAAACTAGTGTTCTTGTCTTTTCCAAAGAAAAGATAATTGTTAGTGTAGTATTGATCAAAGTACAGAGTTAATCTTTTCGTGTAGTATTTGAATCTCCATAACTGAGCGGGAAGACTTGAAACTCCTAATTCAGGAGTCACAACGTTAAGTTTTTCTACCCAGTCAGATGTGCCTATTCTAGAATAGTATTTTATGCAAATTCTGTCAGTTGGATCAAGAGTACAACCAGGAAATGACCATGTAGTAGTTTGAACACCTTCTCCATCAGAAGTTCTTGATACAATTGCAACAGGGTTCCCATCAGTTATTTCTGACTCATTGCCTGAGGAGTCTACTTTGAATACTCGTACACCCCAATAAGTAGTGTAATAAGAAGTGCTGCTAGATCTAGTATGAACGACATTGGCAGAAGAATCAGGTTCATAATTTACAAACTGATTGTAAGTGTTTGAACCAACTGTGATTGTGTCAGGAGAGACATCATAGTATATTGGAGAACTTCCATAGTAGAATTTACCAAAAGTTCTATGGTCTTCAATTATTCCTATGTCAGAAGTCCATGGTCTTGTTTCTATAGTTAGATCAATAGGTTTAGCTCTTGCAGGTGTTCCTTTTGCTGGTCCAGTCTTGTCACTCTCATTTCCATAGATGTCTTCAGCTGATACCCAGAAATATTGTTCAGCATAATCAGTGCTAGGATCTTGTACTTTCCACAAGTAAGTTGTAGCATCTATCTTTGCAATAGTTGAAGCAGAACTCAAGTCATTAATAGTGTTATGCAAGACATTGTAACATTTCAAGTCAGCAGCAGTTACTTCAGGCCATTCTAAGAGAATTCCATTGAACAGTTCATATGCATTAATAGTACTTGGAGCAGGAGGAGGAACAGTGTCTGCTTCTATTGTTACTACACATGGTGGATCTGGTACAAAATTAGATGCTGTACCTAACTTTGAAAGTGATGCAACATGTACTTCATAGTCTTTCCCTAGTTCTACATCAGAAATAAGAACAGTAGCTGGACCAGCTGAAGGTTGTTCAACTATAATGCTTCTCCACTCAGGTTCATCTGTTCTTCTGTAATCTACTAGATAGCCTCCTGCTTCTTCTACTCTTGGGATAGATACTTGTATTGCTACTTTAGTCTCTATCTCTGATTCTGCTCTTACAACTGAAATATTAGCACAAGTGAAACTTGGTGGATCAGGACTTGTATCTACAGCTTCACTCATGTCAGGAGGTGGATGATATTCTGTTCCTGAAGGACTAGGTTCTTCTTCTATTATTGGTTCAGTCTCTTCATGTTCAATTCTATGTTTCAGACTGTCAACCAATTCATTAATTGTCTTAGGTGGATTCTCAAGAGAAAGAGTTGTAATAAAGTCACCATCATCTATCTTGTGAACGATCTTTACTATTTTCTTGTCAGTGAATGTTCCTTCTGGTATTTGGACATCAATCAGTTTTCCTAGTTCTAATGTTTCATTTCCTTCTGACAGTTCTAGGTTATCCAACACAGGTACTGGATCTTTGAAGTTAGCAATAATAGCATTTGCTACTTCTTGACACATTTCATCAGAAGTTAGAGAGTTGTCTTTGACAGTCTTGGCTTTTCTTAGACCCCATGTATTCTGTGAAGTCTGATCTGATGCAGTTGCATTATACTGTCCTCCTGTAAATTGGAAACCATCCAAATAGAAATACCAAGTATCTGAATAACCACTTAGTTCAAAATAGAAACCAACTTTTGTTATTTGTGACCAGTCTGGACTTCCATAGACATACCAGACTCCTCTTCTAGGACCTACTTTAGCTGTTTTCTTCTCCCAATACTTAGTGATGTTAATACCCCAATGTCCACCAAAAGGTGTTTCAAAGTAGTTGCTGTCATCTGTGTACAATCTTATTTTCATTGTAGTAGTGAGATTCTGTTTTCCTTCAAAGTCAAATCCATAGAAAGCTTCGATCTTCTTGTAACAACCAGGTTTAGTAAGATCAAGAGTTCCTCCCAAATCATACACAATTTCATCAGAGGCATCACCAGAATAAGGTCCTACTCTTAGACAGTAGTCACCAACTTTAGGAGTTAATCCACCAGAATTCACTAACTCAATTGTCTTTCCATTTTTACTAGTCCAATTGGAAGTGTCACTTTCTGTAGCTGCTTCATTTTCCGGATAAGGACTCCTATAATCTCCTACAACTTTAACAAAGTTTACGATGTTATGTGCTTCTTCATAACATTCATAGTTTTCTAGATCAGACAGAGTAAGTGTCGTCCCAGTATGTTCGTTTGGATCAAACCATTTGAGTTCTTTGTTGGGTGTAACATAGAATTCAAAACCAGTGTAATTGTGTAGATCTTGGAGAACTTCTAAACCTGTCTTTTCTGTACATGAATAAGAGATAGTTCCTGCACTCTCATAAGTTCCAGTTGTTATTTCAGGAAACTGAGAAAGAACATCAAGAACAATGTCTGTTGCATCTGTGTCTTCCCATGCAGAAGTTATTGTTTTGTACTGCAATAGAGCAGAGAAATCTTCACCTTCTAATTCAAGGTAGTTCTCTCCTTCATCAATTACTTTCTTTGCTCTTAAGATTTCTCCTCCTATGACAGTTTTTAGTCCTGTACCAATGTTTTGTATTTGGAAGTACAGTAGATCTCCTTCTTCAATGTCCATTGGAGGATCATTCAATACCTTGATATGAAATCTAGACAAGTCAGACAGATTCAGTTCTATCTCAACATATTCAATTTTCACTTCATCGATAGTGTAAAGTGTTGAACCAGTGTTTTTGTCTTTGATGATCACTTGATATTGCATTTTAGCCCACCTGATCTTCTCTAACTCTTTCTAGTGTTATTTCATATTGAATATCATTCTGTCCTGGTACTCCTTGAAAGACCATCTCTGTTATGATGAAGTATCCATATCTTCCAGTTGGAGGATAAGCAGAACCAATGTCTTCTCCTGCACTCTTTGGTTCTTGAAAGTCTATCTCTAATTTGAAGAGAGCATTTCTTGTACCTAAAGTTTCTAGAGTAAGTCTGTCACTTTCTGAATGTAAGACTCCTCTCAACTTAATAGCTGAAGTTCTTCTGTATCTCCACTTGAACTTCTTAAGTTCATTCTTTCCAATGTGCTTTACACGCCATTCACACTTGACATTCTTTTGAATAGATGAAGGAGGAGGATCAAAAGTGAAAGTGTTCCCTGAGGAAACATACTTATGTTGGTCTGGATCCCAAATGTATTCTATTAACTTTACCATTAGACAGTCCTCCCTATCTTTGCTGCTTGCAATTTATTGATTTCTTCAGCTAATGCTCTAATGTCTTCTTCTCCTCTGATGTAAGCTGTGATGAAGAAAGTATTGTGATATTCTCCTCCTACTTCAGGTGTCACTCTAGCTGGTACTATTAATTCTCCAGGATGTACATAGACAATTCCTGCTCTTTCCACTATACCACCTCTTTGTGCTCCTGGTATGCCAAACATTCCTCCAATAGCTCTACCTATAGAAGCAAGACCACCTAAGAAACCTCCTACTATTCCTCTTGCCCAGTCAGGTACAGCTCTAAGAGCAGCAGCTACAGCAGAAATTGCTCCTGCTAACATGTACAAAGCTCCTGCTGTCATTGCAATTGCTGTAGAGAACATTGTAAATCCCATGAATGCAGCCATTAGTCCTGCAAGAGCTACTAGTCCTCCCATACCAACTGCCATAAGTCCAGCACCAAGACCAAATAAGAGTGCTACAGCTTGTGGTAGTACACTTATACTTTCAACCAATTTGTCAATCAAGAAACCTATTGCTTGAGCCAGTAATTGTGCACCCATTCCAGCAAGATAGAATCCTGTTCCTGCCATTAAGACAGCTGCACCTAACATCAAGAATGCCATTGCTCCTAGTAGAGCTAGAGGACCTAGAGCACCTAGAACAGCTATCAAAATTGTGCATCCAGCTAACAGTGCCAGTAATGCTCCTACTAAGTTCCACAATGCAGCTATTCCTCCTTCTATCTGTGTCAGTGGTTGAAGCAACATAGTGAAAGCCCAAGTTAGAAGAGTAACTATTCCCACTAGAGCAGCTAGAGCAGCTATTCCCATCCACACTTGTGAAGATACTGTACTTAGTCCTCTAGCTAGTAACACTAGTCCACCTAAGAATCCTAAGATAGCAGCAAAGACAGCTGACAGAGCACCTACTGCTTCCCACAGTCCCACACCAGTCTTCATAAGTGAAGTGAAGAAGTAAGCCAGTGAAAAGATAAGTGCAGCTACTGCTCCTATCAATGCTGCTTCAGCCAAGTATGTCTTCCATGTTCCTTGTTCCAGTTTACCAAATGGAGATGTTACTTTTCCTAAGATATCACCTAACTTACCAAATACTTTCCCTAGTATTCCTCCCACTTTTCCTAGAACTTTCATTCCTAGAAATACAGCAGGCAAGAGCAGTATCAAGAGTATAAGTGCCTTAGCTAGATCAGGATTCTCTTCTAACCAGTCTGCAAAACTTTCTATTATTGGTTCTAATGGAGAAAGTAAGTCATATAGAATGTCAGTCACAACTTCAAATAGATCTTGTAATGGTTCCCATGCAAGAAACAGTCCAAAAGCAAGTCCTATTAATGAAGTTCCTATAGCAGCCCACTTAGCCATTGGTTTGAGTCCTTTCTTTACGGTTGTAAATACTCCTCTGACTCCTTTCTCTTGTTTCTTTGACTGTTTAGCATATTCTTTAGTTAACTTGTTAATAGAAGCTATTTCTCCTTCAACTTCAATCAATTGATCTTGATACTTGTAAAGCTTCTTGACTTCTCTATCTCTTCTGGCTTGTAACTTCTCTATAGCTGTACTTTCTTTCTCTCTCTTTGCTGTTAATTCTTCTATTCTATCAGCCACTTCTGGACTTGTTCCCAATAATCCTGTAAGAGCATTTATCTGTTGATCTATCTGTGCTATATTTCGTTTTCTTGAAGCTATTTCTTTGTCAATAAAACTGATGTTCTGTCGTGTAACTTGTATCTTGTCAGCTAATGCCTCTCTAAGTTGGAAGAATCTGTCTCTCTCTTCAGCTATCATTCTTTGAAGTTTTCCTGTGGTAACTAACCATTTATCAGCTGCTTCTTTTCCTTCTGTCAAAGCTATAGTGACATATCTGATACCATCAACAAAGCCTAGTGCTTCCCGGTGCCATGTCATCAATGTTCCTGCAGCTAGTTTGATAGTACCTACCATCCTAAGTATTCCAGCTGCTAACTTACCTACTAAAGCAATTATAAGTGGTAGAATAATAGCCCATTGTAACCATGGATTTTCTTCAGCATAGTCTACTACATTTTCCAGTATATCAGCTAAGAATTCAAGAGCAGGTTCTAATGCTTCTCCCACTACATCAGCTAAATCTCCTAGTACCCATTCTACTTCTTCCATTCCTCCAGCAAAAACATCTCCTAGACGTAGAAATCTTAACCAAATTGATTCAACTCTAGAGAAATAAGAGGAAATAGTGCCACCTAATCTTAGTAGGTCTCTGGCTGTCAGTCGCATTCTCATGCCAAAACGGTCAAGAGTCTTCTCTAACCATTGCAGTGGTCTTCCTGCAACTTCAAAGCCTACTATTACATTTGATCTTAATGTCATCTTACTTTTTACCTCTTAATGCTCTTGCCTCCATCCGTTTCTGTTTCTCTAGTGACTTCACTATCCAAATGTATTGAGGCATTCTCAGTTTCTTTAAGTCTTCTAAAGTCCACTTCATGTAGTACATTACTTGGAAGGCTGTAAAGAGATATTTGTTTTCAATAAATTTTCTAGTTTCTTGATAGAGTCTTGGTCTAGTCCTGAATACTTCTGAATATGATAGGCTAGTTCAACTAGAGTCAGTGGAGCCATCTTTCTGACTTGATCTACTTTCAGTTTTGGTTCTACTAGTCCTTTGTAGACTACCCAAACATACTGTTCTAGATCATTCTGTGATACTTTAGCTATGTCAGCTATTTCACCAAATGTCAGTTGTCTTATCTTGACTTTCTTCTTTATAGTCTTCAGAGTCACTTCTTTAGTTTCATCTGGAGCTAGCAAGTCAGCTGCTTCAGCAAACTCTTTAATTTCTTCACTCATACCGAAACACCTCCTTCTTGGAGATTCGGATTAAACCCTTTACTTAGGGTACTAATCCTTCTAGAGGACTGCTACTGATTTTGCCCTGAAGTCAAAGTCTTCTTTCAACCAACCGTCTTGTGGAATGTCCACTGCTCCTCTCTCAAACTTACAGTCGTAGCAATAGATTTTTGGTCCATTTTCAACTTCAAAGCAAAGATCAAATTCAGAGAGTGTTCCTGTACCAGCAACTAGTTGTAGATAGTCCTTGTTGACCCAAGCCTTTGAGAGGGAGCCAGTGACTTCTTGATTACCAGCAACTAGATCAGTTGGTACTCTGGAGCCTATTTCATAGTAGGCTTCTAGGTTAGTGGCTATTTCTACTGATGCTGAATCACAGTGTCCTATCAACAGTCCATCCTTGTAGATTTTAGCATTCCAACCTTTATATGTCGCCATTCTTCTCTCACCACCTTCTATCTTATCTTTGATTGTTATTTAAACCTTAAGTTTCTACAACAGCAATAGAAGAACCAATAAAGTCAAGGTCTTCTGTTATCCAACCATCTTGAGGAACAGTGATCTCTCCTTTAGAAAACTTACAATTGTAGATATAGAGATGCAAATTGTTCACCTGTAATTCAAGATCAAAATTAGTTAGAGTACCAGTATTTGCCAACAAAGTTAGATAAGTCTTGTCAACCCACAACTTTCGTATTGTTCCGTCTATCTTTATCTGTCCTTCTCGTATTTCATAAGGTGTCCTACTGAATGGGATGTAATATCTTTCAAGAGAATGGTCTACTGTGACTCTTACTTCTCTAGCAGTTCCTATCACTTGACCATCTTTCAGTATCTTTGCATTCCAACCTTTGTATGCTGTCATTTTACTCACTCTTCACTCTCTCTGAAGTTATTCTAATAGTTATTGTTTTACGATGCAACATTAAATCCTCATCTAAAGGATGAGAATAGACACCTAAAACTTCAACGTCTAGAATGCCATAATCCTCTTTCAAAGTTTTCTTGTTCTCTATTAAGATTTGAATTATCCTGTCAGCCAATTCATCTCTCAACTTAGTACCAACATAAGTTGTTCCATCTATTGTTGCTCTGTTGTCCATCTTGACCCATACATCAATGTCAAAGTCTAATGTTGAAAGTAGAGCAAAAGTGTGACCGTCAGTAGAAGTGACTACTTCTCCAACAGCTATAGGAGTTAAGTTTCCTCCTACATGAGTAACAGAGACACGTGGGAAAGTAGCATCTACTCTAGGATAATCCACATAAACATAAGGCTTTCCACCATGCAAATTTGGTAAGTTGTTTCTCAAGAGATCAACTAAGATCTTATTGACTGTTACTATTTTCAATGGAACTCAATCCTCCTAATTTTAACTCTACCTTTCAGACTTTTAAGTGCTTTCTCATACTTCACTAATAGTTTGGGATAAGAAGCATGAACAATTCTACGTATCCAAGGATTCAATTTCACTCTTGGTAACTGTTGAGCTTTTCTTGTGACTACCCAAGTCTTAGGTCCTCTAGGTGAACCTGGTGGTCCTCTCAATACATCAGGATTTCTTACAACTGCTCCACGTTGAAGAGGAAATGTCATTACTCTTTTTCTCTTTGGTCTTCTGATGAAAGGTTTTCTCCAACCAGAATGAAGTACATTTATCACCACCCATGCTCTCCACTGAGGTGAACCTACTCTGTCTGCTCCTGGCACTCCTATTGTTCTGTATTTGATTCCAAAGATTCCTGGTACTGTCATCAATTTAATGTAAGAAGCAATATTAGCTGGTGTTCTAGGTCTTTCTGGTCCAGAATATCTAGGTGTTTCACTCAATACTTTAGGATAGACTTCTTCCATCCATTCAGAAAAAGCTTGATAGAATGCTTCATAGATTTGTCGTTGTATTCCCTTTCCTCTTGTCACTTTAGCTTTGATATAAGGTTTCAGTTTCATCCTTCTATCCTCTTCAAGTAGACTCTCAAATAAATTTCATCTTCACCAGCTATGTATTTCTCTATGTTTCTGACAATGAAAGTTTGTCCATTCCAGACTATTTCATCATCTGGTTCAAGACTGACAGTGACTCCCTTCACAACATAAGATGTTTGGAAGTATCCCCATGCATCTCCTATTTCCACTTCTCCAGGAGGATAGTGAATTAATTGATCAAAAGTTATAGGTTGAATTTCTGCTTTGATAGAATAAGAACCAACTAAAGTTTTCTGTGCTTGACCATATTCATCAGTTGCTTCAATAGAATACTTGTTCAAAGTAACTTCTTTCTTGAGAAACTTCTTTACTTGCCACTTTGGTATTTTGTACATTAAGTTTTCACCTTCATTCTAGACAGTCTATCAAGATATTCCTGCAGTGTTCTAGGTCCAGTGAATTCTCCTCTTACTCTTGGAGTTGTCACCATCTTTCTGTAACTGGTCATGTCCATGGGTAATCTTCTAAGATACTTTATGATGTTGTAGAATTCTGTTCTGTAATGTCTCCACGGTTCTCTCTGTCTAATTCTTAAGTTTCCTAGTGCCCACTCTTCTGGTACAAGAAACAGTTCTCTTGCTACCCACAAGAAGGCAGCATAATAAGCTGTTGCCAGTTCTACTAATGTCCAGTCTATCTGACAAGTGTAATAAGAATAGTCACAAGTAAGAATTTCATAAGTATTAGGATCAGGTGCTTCAGAAAGAACAAAGATTCCATATTCAGGATAGAAAGTGGAACAAGTCAACTCTACTTTCGTACCAGGATCATCAGCATCTTTCCAACCATATATTTTGAAGTCTGAAGTTGTTACTTGTTCATCAAAATCTACATCAGCCAAATATTTGTTTGAGACAGAGAAAGTGTTGTTCTGTCCATTTATGCTACCAGACATCACTTCATCTTTGACTTTGACAGTAATGTGCTTCAGTACCACTCTCTGTGCTTTCTCAATAAATTCTTTTAAGATTTCATCTGACGCATCTTCAATACTTACACCAAGCAAGTCTCTTACATCTTGTGGAGTCGTATACATCTAATATCCCTAAAACAAGAATCATCAAACAAATTATTTAAGTTTTCTACAAGAGATAGAAAGAAAACGAATCTCACCACTTTAGGGTGAGACTCGAAATATCTTTTAAAATAAACTAGCTACTGGTTTAGAGGTCAGTGGCGTATGTCTTGTTGAGGTTGACTACAACTTCTACTGCATCCTCATCTGTTACCTTGACACCATATTCCTCGTAGAAGTAGAGTTCTACTGAGTCAGTAGCAGGATTGTCCCATCTCTTCATGTCAATTGGTCTCTTGATAGCCAACCAAGCAGCTCTTGTTGAGTCCACGATCAGCATCACACCATCTGGTATGTGAGTTGAGACTAGTACTTTCAGACCAGCGATCTTGCCTATCTCACCATTGACAATAGGCTCATTGCTTCCGTATTTGGAAGCATCAATGAACCTAGTGTCTCTGAGTAGGTCAGCCATTTGGTTAGGATGAATTAGCATGAAGTTAGGCTTCCATTTCCTTGATCTTATCTTGCCAGCAGCAATAGCTATGTCGTCATAGGACAGAGTTCCTGCTGATTGAGCATCTTCTACATAAGTTCTGACAGTGTAAGCATAAGTTATTGTTCCTGCTCCTGTCACTACTATCTTTCCATCATAGTAGTCTACTTTAGAGACAATTCCTGCAGGGTCAGAGACTATCTCTAGGATTTTCTTGCCTGTGGACAAAGTACCTGCACCTGAAGAGATTGTTGAAGCAGTCGTGTAACCAATAAGTTCATGAACAATGTCTAAGTCTTCCTTGTCAGCCAGAGCTATACCTGCCTCTGCAATAGCATCCTTGATCAGGTTTAGCTCTGCACCGTCAATAGCTTCCTGAGTGATCTTGACACAAGTTCCTATTTTGCCCACAGTTATAGTGTGAGCAGAATAGGTCAGAGTGTTCTCAGTTGGAGTTCCACCTTCAGAGACAGATGAAGCAGTGAGAGTTCCACGTCTGCCAATGACTAGGCTTCTACCTTTGGTCCTAACTAGGTCTTCATTTATTCTGACCAAGTTACGACCAAAACGCCTAGCTCTAGCAGCTTCCTCTACTTCATCGAGGATGATCTTAGGTAACAGATCGAGGATTTGTGTAGTACCAGTAGCTAGTTCTTCTAGACTTTTCATTTTCCCTTTCACCATTTTCTTTCTGAAGAAAAAGAAAGATAGATGAGTTATTTAAAACCTTCTCTTTGTCTAGAAGAACTAGCCTACTTCTTCCCTACCTCGTTTGATGAGGTCTTTCTCAATACAGTAAAGAACTATTTGTCCTAGGTCAACATTCTCCTTGATTTCTTTAAGTTTCTCTTCTATTTCTTTCTTTGTCATCTGTCTCTGTTGAGGTTGAAGATTCTGTTGAGAAAATGAAGGAACAGAAGCTCTCTTCTCCAAAAGATCAATGTATTTCTGGAGTGCTTTATTTTCTGCTTTAAGTTCAAGTAGTTGTTCTTCTAGTTCCTTCACTTTCTTCTTGAGTTCTTCAATCTCAGACATGGAAGTACTCTCTTCTACTTTGTACGATAAACTTTCAACAGAAGTTCTGCTGAAGAAACTCCCTCTTCCTTCAGTTTCTGGTATAGTTCGTCCAGTGTCATTTCCTTCTTCTCTTCGGTAGGGCCCTCTTCACCTTCTTTCTGTTCCACTACTGTGACTTCAACTTTCTTTTCTTCAGCTTTTTCCTCAGTCTTTTCAGTCTCTTCGGTCTTGGCTTCTGTCTGTTCTTCTTTCTTTTCCTCTTTCTCTTGACCTACTATTGGTTTCTCTGCTTCTTTCTCAGGTGTGAGTTCTTCTTCAGTAGGAGCTTCTTTCTTTTCTATCTCAGTCTCTCTGATAGCCTTTATTGCCTCCATTATTCCTGTCTTTAGTGCATCAGCTAGAACTGTTTTAAGTTCATCAACAGAGATAGTTGGAGTCTCTTTCACTTCTTCCTTAGGGGTTTCAACTTCTCCCTGTTTGGCTTCTTCCTGTTTGACTTCTTCCTCTTTAGCTTCTTCTTTCTTCTCTTCCTCTTCCATTTGACTTACCTCCTTAACACTTAACTGTGATAGTGAACTTATAAGTTTTTCTGCTTCTTTCTTTGCCTCTTCTTCACTGTCAAACTGTCCTACTATCTTAAAGGCAGGAAACTTCTTTCCAGTTGGAACCATTAGTATGAACTTTCCTGTCTTTGGATTCTTGACTATTCTATATTTCTCATCAGCAGCTAATTCTGGTTTTCCGTAAGTTTCTTCATGTTCTTCTGCCCAGTGTTCCATGAATTCTTCTTCCGTATCAAAAGTTTTACCACAAACTGGACATTTGATTTCAGCTAGTTCAGGCATAGGATACTTGTAAGGATAGGGGTAAGGATAAGGGTAAGGATATCCTGGATAAGGATAATAGTAATAGAAGATGACTTTCTTCTTAGCTTTAAGTTCTTCCAGTTCTTCTTTTGAGGAGAACTCTTCAGCTGTAATATGACCTTCTTCGTCACTGATAAGAGCTACACCTAACTTGGTTTTCTTCTCAGTAGGTGCAGGATACTTGTAAGGGTAAGGATAACCATAGTAAGGATAGCCATAATACGGATAGGGATATGGGTAAGGATATGGATACTTGTAATAGCCAGGATATCCTGGATATGGATAACCATAATAGCCATAGTAAACTGCAACTATTTTCTTGACTTTCTGTCTCAACTCTTGAAGAGCATCAGGAGAGTCAAGTTCAATGACTGCCCAAAGTGACTGTTTCATCTCCTTTCTTTTGCTCTTCTCTTCTTCCTCTTCTTTAGGTGGATAATAGTATGGGTAATACGGATAGTACGGATAGTATGGATAAGGATACTTGCCATAGTAAGGATATGGATAAGGATAGCCGTAATAGTAACTAACAATTTTCACAACTTTCTTTAAGTTTTCCAGTTCATCCTCAGTCAATTCCACAACAGCAAAGAGTCTTGGAGCTTCAAGCTCTGAGATATCTAGTTCTTCTTCGTCTGGAGAACAGACAATATCTTCAGCAGTAACTTCTGTCTCTTCTAGCTCTTCTTCCATTGGTCTTTCACCTATCTCTTCTTTAACTATTTCACTATTTAAGGATTTGCCATTTATAAGCTTACTTAATTCTTCTAGAGCAAATATGTAACAACGATCACAAGCAGGTTCTCTTACTAGGGACAGTTCATTGAAGTTGTAATTGAAGCCTACAAAGAGATCTTTATCAAGAGGTAGTTTGTCTACCCAAGTTGAACAAGAGACAGCAGGGAATGTGCCATCTTTAATTCTTGCTATTGCTTCAGGATCAGTTACTTCTGCTTTGAAGACAATTGCTCTTAGGACAGGATCATACTTTGTATAGATGACCTTACCAACTGTCTTGTTGCCAAAGTGAGGATCAAGACCATGTTCTACTTTCAATGGTTTTCCTAGAAGAGTATCAGCTGCTTTCTTTATCTCATCAGCTGGATACATGACATTCTTCCATGTACCTTCACAGAGAGCTATTCCAGAGATTATCAGTTTTCCTTCTTGTTCAAGAGTGATGAATGGATAGTTCAAGTCAATAGATACTCTAGTAGGCTTCTCACCATTAGCAATTCTCTTTCTTATCTCTTCAAGTTCTTTCTGTGTCATCAATTCAATTCCTGTTTCATCAGACATTTTTACCTGCTCCTAAACTATTTCTTGAGTCCTTTCTATTTAAGTTTATTCTTCATCCTCCAACAATAACCATACTATAGTGGACAAGTCTTTCTTTCCTTCACACAATATTTCTTTCTGGAACACATGAACTGGATAACCTGTGACAGGATAACTTAGTGAAAGACGTTGTCTGACTTCTCCAGTAAGAGGTATATTGTACCCAAATTTTCTAAAGATTTCTCCTTCTACTTCTAACAAACAAGAAACAGGAAGGACAAAAGTTCCTGAAACTATTAAAGTTTTCTCAACAGGGAACAAGTAGTCTCCAGTCACTTTAACTGTGCTTCTAAAAGGTCTTACCAAGTCACCAAGGACTTTCACTTTAACAGTGAATTTCTTCCTTCTCCATGGTATTGCTCTAGAGACTATTTTCTTTATGACCTTGATTATCTTCTTTAGCCAACCATAGCCTAAAGTGATAAGAGATGGACCACCTAGTCCTTTCGTGACTATACTCATTGAACAGGAACCCTCTCACTGTATGCCTTTGTCTGTTCTCCTTTCAACAAGAACTTCTTTAATGGAGTCACTCCATCTTCATCATAAATAATGAGATAGTCATTCTCTATCTTCCATCTTCCAGTCTCCATCTTCCTTAGAAGAGAGACATCAGATTCTACTGTTTCTACTTTTGTTTTAACTAAGTTTCCATCTTCAACAGTCCATACTTTTGTAGCTATGTCAGTCTTATCTTCTTCTGTCAAACCAGAAGTCAATGAAATAATTCCTTGAGAAGAGACTTGGAATGTGACAGTTACGACTCCAGCTGGAGGAAGAATTACTCTTGGAGAACCATCATCAGTAATAATTGTTCCTATGAATGTCAAAGTGTAATTTCCTTCTTCAGGAGCTAGTTTCCAACCATTTGTTAAGATGAAAATCTTGTCTGTATAGACTCCTCCTCCTAGAGGAGCATAACCAGTGGCTGACATTGGAACAGGATGGACCATTCCTTCATCAGAGTCTGCCCAATCCATTGCTTCATTGTAAATTTCTTGAACCTCAATTGTCAGTGGATGGACTGTAGCTTTGTACCCAGAAGGATAAGATCTAGTGAGAGAACTAGTTAAGTTGAACTGATTACCTGACCAAGATGAATACTCATATCTATCAGATTCACCTACATAAATTCCAGGAGTTATGCCCAATGTATCTAATGCATCAGGATCTCCTGGCTTGATTCTAAAGGCATAAGTGTCTCCTTCATATCCTGCCTTATATCTAAGACCTACTCTTTCACCATCATGATAAGCTTCAATGTATTGATTATGAGGAAAAGGAGTTCCTAATTTCTCATTTATGTGGTTGACAATGTCATCAATTGTGGGACAATTAGCATCAAGAGTGACAAGAGTGAATTGTTTGTAAGATGCTTTAGAATAGATGTAAAAATTCTGAGGATTAGATGACCAGTCATAACCACTAGTCATGTCCTTTGTTCCTAATACTGAAGCTCTTGAAATACCAAGAGAAATTTGACCAGAAGAAGGAGTGTCAGAAGAAATTGTTTCATTGACTGTTACAACACTCTCTCCTTCATTAGCTGACTGAATAGTATATTTCCATGAATCTATTTGAATCCATTTGACTGTCGGTATAAATCTAATTGGCATTCTCAATCACTATGTGAGGATTGAGTCTCTTGAATTCATCGTACTTGTACCATTGTACCCATTCTCTGTTTCTGCCTTTTATCTTCACTTCTACATATTCTTCTAGTTTCAAAGTGTCTCCATGAACTGCATCTCTGACAGGAAACTTAACTTTCTTGAAGTATAGTCCTTCTCGTATTCTGCCTTGTGGATCTTTGAACTTCAACTTCTAACCCTCTTAAGTTACTATTGAGTCAGTTGTTCTAATTGCTGACACTCTTAGTCCTGTGTCAGTGAATGTAGCTGCTAGCTGGAATGGAATTATTCCTTTTCTTCTTACAATGACAACTACATATCTGTCAGTTACATACTTTACTGTCACTGATTCTTCACTTGAAGAAGCTGTTCTGTCCATGTATGGTACATATGCTTTGTCTGAGCTAGTGTAAGCTCTTACAGTTGTAGTTGTCAAGTGGAATCTCTTGTTAGCAAAATCTATTGAGTCATATTGATAGATGTCTTCTCCCTCATTTGGTTGTCCTACATTGTATCTTACTCTTATGACTCCAGGCATGTCTTCTTCCTTGTATGGTGTGTCTACTGGTATTTCTTCTTGGACTTCAATGTAGTCTACTCCTGAAGATTGTCCAGCTAGAGTGAACTGTGATTTGTTGATTGTAGTTGAACCTTGTGCTACAGTTGGGAAGATTGCTACTCTGTCTCCTGCTTGCAAGTTAGTCACAACAAATGCTTGCCAGTTTGGAGGATCATGAGTTACATTGTTAGCATCTATCAACTGATAGTTACGTATGTCGTTGACATCCATGTTCTGTATCCATATACCTCTAGCACCGAAGAACTTGCCACCTGCAAATGTTCCTAGAGGTGAAGCTTTCTTGACCTGAGTATAAGTTGTTACTGCTTTCTGGTATTGTTCACCAGGAACTGAATAAATTGTTGACGTACCATCTGTTGGTTTCAGAATATAGTTTGAACCTCTTCTGCAAATGTACTTGACAAATTCATATAGTTCAGCTACTGTCTTTCCACCTAGGTCAATAACAACATTGTAAGGTTGTGCTCCTTGACCATCATCTATGTCCTTGTCAATTGTGTTTCCAAAGGTGAAGCTACCATTTACTGAACCTGACCAGTTGTAATCTGTCTGTGTTCCAACTGCTACTGCAATTGTGTTTCCATTTACCAATAAGTTTTCTCCGTCTTGGAAGTCATTGGCATTTCTGTCTGACAAGTAGAGATATCCAATTGTTCCACCCTGTATTTGTTCCAGATAACGAATTACTCCTGAAGCACCTGATGTTTCACCAGTTACTGTGTCTCCCACATGGAATGTTCCAGAAGGTGAACCAAAAGTCAATTCAGATAAGATCATCAGAGAATCGTTGTCAGCAAAGTTGCCAGAGACATTAGCAAGACGGAATGTTCCTGCTGTTTCATCTCCTGCAACTTGTTCTACTACTACTCCTACTCCATCAGAAGTTGAGTCATAGATAACATGACCAACAATTCCACCAGTTGGAAAGCTTCCAGAACCAGAATCATAAGGAAGTGTACCATGTACGAACCAAATCTTTATGTCTTCAATGTAGTTGGCAACTGTGGAACCTGCAGTTTGGTTGTCCAAGTCATCTGAAGTAGCCAATGGTACAGCGTTCCTACCTCCAGCTGATAGGTCTATTTCATAGAAGTCATAATAATCTGTGTACTCTCTTGCATAAATAGTAACTTTTCCTTCATCAACTTCAGTGTCTGCTTCTTTCACTCTGATCAGAATGTCTATATGTCCTGCAGGCCACCATTCACTAGAGTTGTTTATGCCCCAATAAGCAGGATATCTTTCACCTGCTTGAATGACGTAAATGTTAGTTCCTGATTCAATCGTACCTAGTGTGTAAATGTTGGCATAAAGATCTTCACCAGTAGCAGAAGACTCTAAAGTACCTGAACCAGTTCCATCAGTAACACTAACAGTCGAACCTGGAGAAGGAACAGACTGTCCTTCTTTTATTCTTATCCACCATTTTCGTTTAGTATTATTATAGAAAAGCAATGTACCAAAGTCAGTACCACCAGTGTTGACAAATTTGCCAATGTCTGAAGATACACAGTCAGTATAACCTGATTCCTGGAAAGTAAGAATGTAAATCTCATTGGTCCAACCTGATGTCTTAATAGCACCACCTTTCAGAAACTTAAGAGATTCTTCATCAATGAACCAACCATTTACTAACGTGTATTCTGTTGGTGTCTGAGCAGTCATTGGTATAGGATCGTCCATGTACTCTTGGTTGTCAAATTGATCCATCAACCAGGAATAGAGTTCATTGACTGTGAAAGTAGAAGGGCCAGATGAATAGATTCTCTTGTTCAATGCATCAATAGTCCATTCATCACCAACTGCCATTTTAAGTTTCACCTACTATCCTTTTCTTTTCATTTCCCCCATCATCTGTGAGTATTATGGTTGGAGTTCCTCTCACATTGC
>Ga0209410_1000018_pt1 | contig 75117 bp, 77 predicted proteins | sample Mar14436cmmetaG_FD_184135 | JGI IMG/M metagenome (GOLD analysis project Ga0209410, IMG submission 184135) | Marine hydrothermal vent microbial communities from Guaymas Basin, Gulf of California to study Microbial Dark Matter (Phase II) - Marker... ... | reverse complement strand
TTTCCATACTGCATTAAAACAAAATCCTTTCTCACATATCTTACCTGTCCTTTATCATCTTGTTTTTTAACAAAAATTATTTCATACTGTTTTTGTTTTATTCGATTTGCAAAATTTCTCAGAAATTTTTCTTGATCAGAAATTTCTATATTTAAAGAGTTATTTTCTATTCCCACAGAGCAACCTTCCAGACCATTAAGTAATCTATAGAGATTTTCAGTGCCATTCTCCATCCAAACATCTGGTTGTACATTAATGGTTACCATTCTATCGCTCAACTGAAACTTTAATCTCATTAGAAATTTCCATATTAGCAGTACCAAACGCCCAACTAAATATCTCTTTAAATTCGGACATGTTTTTATTTAGGATTGAAAAATATAAAAGAAAAAATAAGTACAAATTTAAGAGCGCATGAGAGAGGATGGTGGGGTGAGAGCAGGTTACCACCGAACTATCAGGAGGGTCGGTAACTCTTCCCACAGCAAGAGTAGTCGGGTATATATCGGAGGATTTACCACCTCATGGATCAGATCATCATCTTCCGCATATCCGGGGTTCTCAATTTCAGGCGAAAGGGTAGAATTATTATCTGGATACTCCTTTAACCGAGGTTCTCCAGCCTGTGATTTTACCGGTAGAGAAGATAGAAACTCTTCATAAGGAAATGGGGAAAAATTGAAAGAAGGTATAACAATCACAAATAATCCCACCGAATTTGATATTCCATTATTCTATAATCTCTATTGCTCCAACCGGACATGCGGACTCACAAGCCCTGCAAATAACGCACTCATCGGGGTCCTTGACTATCGTCGCCTTTTCATCATTCAGTTCGTACATACCTACTGGGCATGTATCAACGCATGTTCCGCATCCCGTACAGGCATCCGTGTCAATTTTTATTTCGACCATTTTCCATACCTCATAAAATTATATTGAAAAAATTGTGGTAGTCATCATTATAATTAGATTCTATATTTTAAAAATATCAATAATCAATTAATCAATATCCCCCCAAATCAAGTCTCTCTGGAAGATTTAGGGAATCTACCGGAATATGGGTAACTAATATGAGTTGACCACTCTTCGCCATCTTATTCAGGGCATCTCCAAGGATTTCTCTGTGTTCCCTATCAAGGCTTCCGAATGGCTCATCTAATATGAGTAATTTTATTGGTGAGAGCAGTCTAAGGAGTGCAATTCTAAATGCTATCGCCAGTTGAACCTTCTCACCCCCAGACAATTGGTCGATGTAAAACTCCCCCTCTGTACTACTTATCATAATTCTATACTCCTTATCAAATGAAATCTCTCTATACTTGGGATTCTGGTTAATTCTTCTGAAGTAATATGTCAATTGAGAACTTAACTGAGAAATAAATTTCTCTCTTAGATACTTTACAATCTCTGGAAATAGATTCCTTGCCTCGAGAAGGAGACCCATCTCCCTTCTCGCCTTCTTAATTTCATCTGAGATCTCAATAAATTCTTTTAGTTTTTCCTTGGTCTCCCTTATCCTATTTTCGCCCATCTCAATTCTCAGTCTGTATTCATTCATCTCGTTCCTCGTCTCATAGATCGATTTTTGAAGATTTTCGTACTCGACTCTGAGGGCATAGAGTAGATTGGCATCATACTCTTCTTTAATTTCGTCCAACTTCTTAATGATATTCCTCTTCTCCCTTTTCATTGAATTCAGAATTTTATTAATTTCTTCCACATTCCTCAGATAGATATCGCGCTTTCCTATTTCTTCATCGAATATACGAATTCTGCTCCTTATGAAATTTAATTCATTTATTGCAGAATCTATGACCTCGAGGTCCTCCCCCCTGTAGCCGATCTCCCGTAGGGTGTTTTTTATCTCATCGATCTTCGTCTCAAGATTTTTCCTCTCTTCAATTTTTTCCTCAAGCTTCGTTTCCATATCCCCAATTTTTATCGATAATCTCTCCATCTCCTCGATCTCTCTTGAAATTTTTTCGAGCCCTCTCTTAAGTCTTTCCATCTCCTCCCCATCCTTCTCGATCTCGAGATTTATTAGTTCCGCTTTATTTTTTGCGGAGTTTCTCTCTCTTTCGATATGCTCCCTTGTAAGTCTCTGACCGCATCTCGGGCATTTGGCCTTGTCGCTCAATTCTAAAAGGTTTTTCATATATCGTTCCAATTCCATAACCCTGTCCCTATTGACTGCAATCCTTTTCTCAAGTTCATTTATCCTTCTCTCAAGTTCATCTTTCCTCTCCTTCAGTGGTTCGATTTCCTTGACTCTTTCCTTCATTCTCTCAATTGATGTCTTTTCCTCTTCAATATCGCCCAGTTCCTTTAGCCTTTTATCATTCATCTCCAATTCCAGTAGGAATTCCCTCATCCTCGGATAATTCCTCAATTCCCTCTCCCTGGTCTTTAATTCCTCCATCTCCCTTACTTTTTTATCTATCGTATCAAGTTTCTCATTTAGTGACCTTAAAGTGGTCTCATTCTTCACAATTTCCAGATTTATCGAATTTAGTTTATTGTTCAATTCATTCATCAATTTTTCCAATTTTTCGAATTCATTCATCTTCTTGAGAAGATCGTCCCTCCTGACCTCGAGCCCCTTTACCTTTTCTTTCCGTTTCATCATTTCCGATTTCATCTTCCCTATCTCCACTTCCATCTCACGAATCATTTCTCTAAATTTCTCCTCCGCATCCTCTGGGTACTTCATAATCTCCTTTTCCAGAATTTCGAGTTTTCCCTTAAGTTCGGAAATCTCCTCCTTAATTCCCTTATCAACATTCTCAAATTTATCAAGTCCGAGGAGTGAATCCAATTTCTGCCTTCCGCCCTTTAATGCGAGTTCATCAATAAATTCAACCAGTTCTCCTTGCGGAACATATACCAACCTATCAATTATATCCTCCGGTAGTATCCCCCTAAGATAATTATATACAGAACTTGGACCATCGGCAATCAGTTTTGAATTCATAAGAATCCTTGCCGTTGATTTTCTATTCAAGAATATCCTCTTCTCAACCATATACTCGTTGTTATCCTTTATAAACCAGAGCCTGACGGTTGAACCTCGAGTGCCGTGTCTTATCCTCCTCTTATATCTCCTCGAATCCTTTGCAAATATAAATCTAATTGCCTCAAGGATGCTGCTCTTTCCGGTTCCGTTCCTACCCTCGATCTGCAGACCATTTGCAAGTGAAATCCTCAAATGCTCATGAAGCGACCAATTCTCAAGTTCAAGAGTCAGAAGTTTCATATTTATAGAAGATTCAAACTCTCAAGGACATTCTTTATTCTTTCCTTGCTCTCTTTACTAACCTCAACTAATGGCAATCTTGGATTTCCAGACGGCATGCCCATCATCTCCATCGCAGCCTTAACTGGAGCCGGGTTGGTCTCTATGAATAGGACCCTGAACAATGGATATAGCCTATAATGCAATTCTCTTGCTCTTTTGAAATCTCCATTTAATGCGGAATGGATAAATTCACTCATCATTTTTGGAACGATATTACTGGCAACGGATATCGCGCCCTTTCCACCGAGCGCTATTATCGGTAGATTTAGGGAATCATCTCCGGATAGTACAGAGAAGTCCCCTCCGCATTCCATAATTTCCCTCGAAACCTGATTCAGATCTCCGGAGGCATCCTTTATGGCGACTATATTCGGAATCTCTGAGAGCCTTTTTGTGGTCTCAACCTCAATGTTTACCATCGTTCTACTCGGAACCGTGTAGAGAATTATCGGGATATCAATGCTATCCGCAATCTTTTTATAATGCCTATACAGTCCCTCCTGGGTTGGTTTATTATAGTAGGGGGTTATCATCAGCACAGCATCGAGACCTATGTCATATGCGTGTTTTGTATAATTCAATGCCTCCGCTGTATTATTGCTCCCGGTTCCACCGATAACGAGACATCTATCATTTACTTGGTCGAGGCTAATCTCCAACACCCTCTTGTGTTCTTCCTCAGTCAGGGTTGCCGACTCCCCGGTAGTTCCAACCGCCACGATCCCATCCACTCCGTTCTCTATCTGGAATTCTATATTCTCTCTCAGACCCTCCTCATCCAAATTGCCCCTTTTGTCAAATGGTGTTACAATTGCAGTAAATAAACCCTTTATCTCCATTCTGCATAAATCCATTAAAATTGAATCCTTAAAAATTGAATTTTATGCTCTCCGCGATGCAGACTCAACTAATCCGACAAATAATGGTGCCGGACTCTCGAGCCTTGACTTAAATTCGGGATGGAATTGAGATGCAATGAAATATGGATGCTCTGGAAGTTCAAGGATCTCCATCAAATTTCTTTCTTCATAAATTCCAGAGAATATCAGACCATTCTCCTCAAGAACTCTTACATATTTTGGATTTACCTCCCACCTATGCCTGTGCCTCTCGTAGATTATGTCTTTCTTATACAATTTATACGCCAATGAATCCCTTCTTAATCTACACGGATAGGAACCAAGCCTCATGGTTCCACCCTTATCGGAGATGTTCCTCTGTTCCGGGATTAAGTCAATAACGGGGTGTGGTGTATCTGGATCAACCTCGGTTGAATTTGCATTCTCAAGATTACAGACATTTCTTGCGAATTCTACAACAGCCAGTTGAAAACCAAAACAAATTCCAAGAAATGGTATGTTGTTTTCTCTCGCATATTTAATTGCATTTATCTTTCCTTCGGCACCCCTCGGTCCAAATCCCCCGGGAACGAGTATGCCATGACAATCCCCCAAGCACATCTCATCAATTCCCTCCGCCTCAATCCATTTTAAATTTACTCTGCACGAGTTTATTGCCCCGGCATGCTTAAATGCCTCCTTTATGCTTATATATGCATCCTCCAAGCCAGTGTATTTACCGACAATGCCTATGATCACCTCCTTGTCATAGGTGTGTAATTTCTCAACCAATGTGTCCCATTTAAACGAATATGTCATTTTGTGCCGTAATTTTAATTTTTTAATTATTATGTTTGCTAAATTCTGTTTTTTGAACAATGACGGCAATAGATAGATATCATCGACATCGGGATTGCTTAACACATTCTCTGGCTTGACACCGCAAAAGAGCGCAATCTTCTCCCTCGTTCTTTTCTTGAGTTTTGTTTTACATCTACCGATAATGACATCTGGTTGAATTCCCAAGCTTTGTAATTCCCTTACAGAGTGTTGAGTTGGTTTCGTCTTCTGTTCACCACTAATTATGGTCGGGACATATGAGAGATGGATAAACATGAATTCATTATTTGGCTCTCTACTCATCTGCCTCAGTGCTTCAATGAATATCATATTCTCCATATCCCCAATGGTTCCTCCAACCTCAATTAAGACAACATCTGCCTTTCCATCAAACACCTTCAATCTACACTTTATCTCATCCGTCACATGTGGAATAATCTGCACAGTCTTTCCCAGGTATTCCCCCCTCCTCTCCTTCTCTATAACTGCCTTATAGATTTGACCGGTTGTTATGTTCGATTCCCTCGTTAGATTTACATTCAGAAATCTCTCGTAATGTCCCAAGTCAAGATCAGTCTCGGAACCATCATCAAGAACAAACACCTCCCCATGCTCATAGGGATTCATCGTTCCAGGGTCCACATTAACATAACCATCGATCTTTATCGGTATTACAGAATATCCATGATCCTTGAGAATGCGTCCGATGGATGCCGTTGTTACACCCTTTCCCAACCCGGAAAGCACACCGCCGGTCACAACAATATACTTCATTTCCGATCTACAATACTAATTAATTTTTATCTTATTTTTTATATATCACCCCCCAAGTTAATACCAATTTCCAAGTTAATACCAATTTCAACGGAAATGAAAACCATACTCTTTGCGACATCTAATCCGCACAAGGTTAGAGAGGGAAACAAAATAGCGAGAGAATTTGGTATAAGGTTCGAGCAGATAAATGTGGATTATCCCGAGATTAGGGATGAGAACATACGCAAAATTGCCGCGGAAGGGGTTAAATTTGTATTTGAGAGGATCAAAAAGCCAGTCATTGTTGAGGATACGGGATTATTTATTGATGCGTTGAATGGCTTCCCTGGACCATATTCTGCGTATGTCTATAAAAAGATTGGTTGTGAGGGAATACTTAAATTGCTTCAAGATTCAGACAATAGGGATGCCGAATTTATAACTGCAATTGGCTTTAAGGATTCTTCAACGCTAAGGATTTTTGAGGGCAGAATTAGTGGAACAATTTCCAAGGAAAAGAGGGGAACTGCTGGCTTTGGATACGACCCGATATTTATACCCAAATCCCTTGACAAGACATTTGCCGAAGACCCCGAGATGAAGGATAGAATTTCTCATAGAAGAAATGCATTTTATAAATTCTGCCAATGGTTCTCGAATCATTTAAGATAATTCTTCTTATACGCCAATTCGGCATTCAATATACTTGCTCCTGCCGCTCCCCTTATCGTGTTGTGACTTAAGCAGAAGAATCTAACGCATCTTTCCTTATTCTTCCTCATTCTACCGATAACAACACTCATACCATTTCCAGAGTCTCTATCGAAAAGTGGCTGAGGTCTGTCATCCTCTTCTCTCACAACTATTGGTCTTTTTGGTGCGGTTGGGAGGTTTAGTCTCTGGGGCTCAGATTCGAAATTAGATAGTATCTCCTTTAATTCATCTATTGTGAAATCATTTTTTGTATTGACGAATACACTCTCTAAATGGCCATCCCTGACCATCACCCTGGTACAAGATGCGAATATCTCAAACTTGGCAAATTCAATTTTTCCATCTCTAAGCGAACCGAGAATCTTCAATGGCTCAGTTTCAACCTTCTCCTCCTCTCCGGATATAAATGGAATCGCATTGTCAAGAATTGCCATCGATGGAACCCCAGAGTAGCCGGCACCACTTAATGCCTGTAATGTTGTCACATTAACCATCTCCAAGCCAAAATTGTCCATTATTGGCTTTAATGGTATAACTAATCCGATCGTTGTGCAATTTGGATTTGTGACAATGAATCCATTCCAATCTCTCTTTTCCCTCTGAATCTCAACCAATGAAAGATGCTCTGGATTTACCTCCGGGATTATTAGTGGAACATCGTTCTCCATTCTATATGTTTTTGTGTTGCTGAATACGGGTATTTCCCGAGCAAATAGCGCCTCCACTTCCCTAGCAATATCCGAGGGTATTGCAGAGAATATCAAATCGCAGGAAGTATTTCTTATTGAATCCCTATTCAATGGAAGCACATCGATATCTTTGATATCCTCTGAAATATCACTATCGAGATACCACTTGGCGACCTTCTTATATGGCTTATTCGCACTCCTCTCAGATGCGAAGAGTTCCTCTATGTTGAACCACTTATGCCCTTCTAAGAGCTGAATAAATCTCTGTCCAACCATCCCAGTTGCTCCAAGTATGCCAACATCGATTTTCATTTTTTATAATTCAAGGAAATTTTTGAATCTTCTGAGTATATATGATTTTATTAGATTAAGTTTTTTATCATTAATAACAATCTCTACATCGCCCCTTCTTATCGATTCTAATGGGTCATTATCAAGGATCATTGTTATTGTGGCGATTTCCTCGATGGAGTGTGCATCACTCCCCCCAACCACCGGGATATTTAAATTCCTCATGACATCAGATGGTCTATTCCTAGTGATGAGCGTTCTGCCATTATATAGCTCCGCCGCATCAAAATTTAAACTGAAAATTAAATCTCCCACGCCACTCCTTATTAAGTCGTAGGGATGGGCCGCAATTGCAATTCCCCCAAGTTCGTGGGTTCTTTCTATTACCTCTCTCGCGGGAATTTTAGACTCGATCTTCTCTGTAATTCCCAAGCAGAGGATATGCCCCTCTATGGCAGATACCTCGATCCCGGGAATGACCGTGAAGTTATCAGAATTATATTTCATTGCCCTTAAAGAGCCTTCGATTTCATCGTGGTCCGTTATTGCAATTCCATCTAGCCCGATCTTCTTCGCGTATCTCACTATTTCTCTTGGAGTATTTCTGCCATCCGAAAACCTCGAATGAATGTGGATGTCAAATTTCATTTGTATAAATTTAATTATTGGGTTAAGAATTATTAATAGATATATATGGGCCCGTGGGGTAGTCTGGATATCCTAGGGGACTTCGGATCCCCGGACCCGGGTTCGAATCCCGGCGGGCTCGTTAATCACGAAAGATGTTATTACGACAGGTTAGATTTCAATCACATCTCCAACCTCGGGAACATAGACCTTCTCGCATATTGTTTTGAGAAATTTTCCAAGTTCTGTTGCAGGTTCTTGGTCGCCATGGACAACAAATGCAATCTCTGGATTTACATCCCTTGCAATTCTCTCCAATGAATTCCTCCCCGCATGCGCAGAAAAATCAAACTGATGTTTTTCCATCTTAACAGAAATTTTTTTATTGTTGGATTCATCCACAAGGTAGCCATTCTCCATAAGCAATCTACCATTCGTTCCCTCAACTTGATAACCAGTAAGGATGACACTGCTCTTCTTATCATTCTTTAATTTTTGGATATATCTAAGGATTGGTCCGCCATTGAGCATTCCGGCCGTCGTTACAATTATGGATGGCTTAAGGATAGCCTTCCTCCTCTCCTCATTATTAGTTATCCACCTTGCCGTGCGTGCAGACTCCTTAAGCAGTTCGGGATTCCTGAGATATTTGGGGTACTGCATAAATATCCTCGTTATGTCCTGACCCATACCATCGAGGTAGATCGGATAACTCAGATTTCTTAACATCATTAGCACCTCCTGTGTTCTTCCAACCGCAAATGCTGCAATTACCGCAATGCCCTTCCTTCTTAGAGTTTCATCCACAACATCAATAAATTCCCTCTCCAATTCCTTCCTATTTGGATGTATTTTGTTTCCATAAGTGGATTCAATTATAAGGATATCTGCTCTCGGCACCCTTGCTCCCCGCTGTAGGTATGTATCGACCGTCTTTATGTCTCCAGTATAAAGGATTTTCAAATCATCCATCTCTATCAATATGGAGGCACTGCCAGGTATATGACCCGCATCGATCATCTCAAATGAGATATTTTTCCTTAATTTTACTTTTTCTCCATAATTAACACAAATTTCAGATTTCCGCATTTCATTTATGTCATTATTTGTATAGATTTCCTTCTCCCGCCTCAATTTATTTATCTTAACCGAATCTCTTTGAAGCATATGAGATATCTCAAATGTTATATCTGTCGAGTAAATTGGCAGTCTATTTTTTCTATACAATGCTGGGACCATGCCCGAGTGATCAAGATGTGCATGGGACAATATTAATGCGTCAGTATGTTCTGGAAGCACCGGACAGCCATCATCCTGCCTTAACTTTACACCGCAATCCAACATAAGAGAAAAATTCTCAAATTCAATCTGAATGCATGACCTTCCGACCTCTCTTGCCCCACCATGGAAACTGAATTTAATTTTTATCACCCACCATTTACAGAATTTCTACTTATGATACCAAGCAACACGGGTGGTCGCACACCTCCCACAATAATAAAGTATAATACTTAGTAATTAATAAATCAACGGATTTAATATAATAATATAAATCGATTGCGTGTAATAATGTAAATTTCAAAAGGAAAATGAAATATACGGAGATAATTGAACTTAAGGGGCATATTATCGATTCTTTGATTCTTCCCAGGGTTCTAGATACCATAATGGATATGAATGGCGATTTTGAGATACTGCAGTTGGATGTAGGGAAAACAAAAACGGATGAAAGTTATTGCAAAATAAAGGTAGAAGGCACAAAGGAGTTGTTTGATGAATTGGAGATTTTGGGGGCGTTATTGCCAAGAAAGGAGGTAAAAACAAAACCAGCCCCCGCAGATAATGTCCTACCAGATGATTTCTATGGAACGACCAATCATCCGACTTATGTTTATCTTAATGGAAAATGGATACCTGTAAGGAATTTGGAGATGGATTGTGTTATTGTTATAGATGATAATAATAACCCAATATGTAAAAGACAAGGTCTTGTTAAGAAGGGTGATAGGGTTGTCGTTGGTTCAGACGGAATAAGGGTAGAGGCACCAGAGAGACCGAGAGAACCGGAGGATATATTTGGATTTATGTTTTCGGATATATCCGCAGAAAAACCCGTTAATTCATATATAAGGGATTTGGCATTAGAGATGAAAAAAATGAGGGATGATAAAAAGGCAATAGCACATGTTGTTGGTACCGCAATAGCACATACCGGAGCAGATGAGGCTTTTGCAGAACTGATAAGGATGGGTTATGTCCAGGTTGTGTTCACCGGTAATGGTTTTGCAACAATGGATATCGAAAAACAACTCTATGGAACAACCCTGGGGATGGATAAGAAAACGGGCAGGGTTTTAAAGAGGGGATATAAGAATCACCTTGTGGCAATCAATGAGATATGGAAGGCTGGCAGTATAAAGAATGCTGTAGAGAAGGGCATAATCAAGGGTGGTGTGATGTACGAATGTGTAAAGAATAATGTTCCTTATGTGATTGCTGGTTCTATTAGGGATGATGGTCCATTACCAGATACTATCACCGATGTAATGGTGGCTCAGGATGAAATGAGAAAGTATATACAAAATATAGATATGTGCATTATATATGCATCAATGCTACATGGAATTGCGGTAGGGAATATGCTCCCATCAAGGGTTAAAACAGTTGCAATAGATATCAATCCATATGTGGTAACAAGACTTCAGGATAGAGGAACCACGCAGGCTCTCGGTCTGGTTACAGACCCAGGGGTTTTGTTACCATTATTGGTTCAAGAAATCAAGAAAATTGAATCTGACATGGGGGAACAAACTGGAGAGAGTTAAAGAAGACCACCTCGTTAATCGAAAGATAAATAGAGATGTTCAATATCGTTCTCTAGTATCTCGCGGGCATCTGACACCATCTCTCTGATTACATCTTCATCCACTAAGCCCTCGTCAACATATCTCCTATCGAATGCCAGAGATATGTGGAATGCATGAACATCTGTTCCATGACCCTCCTCCACGATTCTCTGCAGATTTTCTACCCTCTCCAGAATAATGTCTGGAATCTTGCTTATAATAAATGGACTGTTCAATACAGTATTTATATTATTTAATTCGCTGTGAATATCGATTGACTGAATAATGATATGGGCACCATAGTCCTCGCCAATCCTCTTTAAATTCCTAATCAACTCCTCTCTATTGCCTATATGGGTTATTATATATGCGCCAAACACAATTTCTTTATCATGAATTAGATATGAAATCTCCCTTATAATCTTTTTCAAATAGTCTAATAATGTCATTTTAATTTTTAATCATACCTTTTTAGAGATAATGAGTAGGGACAGATGATGAGTATTTCCACTTATACAAATTCAAGCCACTCCCTATATCTCGAGTCCTTCCCCTGAACTATATCAAAGAATTTCTTCTGTATCTTCTTAGTTATGGGACCTGGATCTCCAATCTCTATGCCATCTATCTGCCTTATTGGTGTTATCTCCGCCGCGGTCCCGGTAAAGAAACATTCATCTGCATTATATAGCATACCCCTTACTATGTCCGTCTCCACAACCTCAATCCCAAAATCACTTGCAATTCTTATCACGGAATTCCTCGTTATCCCCGGCAAAATGCTTGCATATTCTGGTGGTGTGAAGAGTGTCGAATTCTTTACTATGAACAGATTCTCTCCCGGACCCTCGGAGACAAATCCCCTAAAGTCCAGCATGATCGCTTCATCATAACCAGAATCCAATGCTTCTAATTTTGCCAATATTGAATTTATATACTGCCCAGTTGCCTTTGCACAGGATGGCAATACATTTGGGGATATTCTTTGGAATGATGAAATCTTTGCCTTTATCCCCTTTTTTAGACCCTCCTCTCCAAGATATGTTCCCCATGGCCATACCGCAATTCCAACATCAATTGGGGCATTTAATGGATTTAGACCCATCTCACCATAGCCCCTGAACACTATGGGTCTTATATAACATTCATTTAATCCATTTTCCTTTATGAGAGTTTTTATTGCATCACATAATTCATTCCTCGAATATGGGATTTCCATCCTATAAAGCCTTGCAGAATCGAATAGTCTGTCTATATGTTCCCTCAATCTAAATATTGCCGGTCCTTGCTTTGTATTATAGCATCTTATACCCTCAAACACACCGGAACCATAGTGGAGTGCATGGGTCAGTAAATGAATCTTTGCATCATCCCAGTCGATGATTTTGCCATTCAACCATATCTTCTTTACCCTCGGAATTGGCATTTCGATCAAACCTCATAAATCTGAAAAATCTGTAAATCTTTATTTTATTTAAAATTTTTATTAAAAAAGGTTTATAAAGTTATTTCACTTCCATTCCTCACTATTCTGATTGAATGTTCCTCAACAATATGACCGATCTTCATTATTTCAAATCTCCTGGCATATCTCTTTAGAATCTCTTCTGCATCATTCTCTTTAACGACCATGCATAGTCCGATTCCCATATTGAATGTCCTATACATCTCTTTATCTGAAATTTTACCTTCCTCCTGAATCCTTCGGAATATTGGTTGTGGAGGTGGTAGATTGTCAAGATAAAAACCAAATTTTGTTATCCTTAATAAATTTCTCAGCCCCCCGCCGGTTATATGTGCAATGCCAAGAATATCGAACCCCTTGGATAACTCGAGGAATTCCGGTACATAAATTCTCGTTGGAACTAAGAGGTCAACCCATGCGTTCTTTGGCAATACCCTTCTTGCAAGCGTCAATCCATTTGAGTGTATTCCCGAGCTTCTAAAGCCCAATACCGCATCTCCCGGAGAGATTCTATCTCCGGTTATTATCTTATTTATACTTAATATTCCGATTGCAGTTCCAACCAAATCAAATCCAAATTTATCAATTCCCTTTATGATCTCCGGGAGTGTTGCTATCTCACCACCAACGATCGCGATTCCTGCCCTTTTTGCCCCCTCATACATTCCGATTGAAATCTCTCTCATGATCTTCGGATCAATATAGGTTGCTCCAATATAATCGACCATCGCTATCGGCTCTGCACCAACACAAATTAAATCATTCACATTCATTGCAACGAGGTCTATTCCAACGGTATCATATCTATTTAATTCCCGAGCGACCAATACCTTTGAGCCGACGCCATCCATTGATATTGCAAGTGCGTTTCCATTTCCGATATCGATCAAATTGGCAAATTTTCCGATATCTTCTATAACATTGCCGATCCTTTTTCTGCGAAATTTAAATGTCCTCTCAACTATACTCTTTATCTTCTTTATTGCTAGTTCTTCTCTCTCAATACTAACGCCGGATTTTGTATATGTCATTCCCTCGGTCATTTTAATCCCTAATATGTCGCTCAATAATGTTTCTCATGGGAATCCTCTTAAATCTACCAATCGCACTTACCAATGTCTCTTGGAAGAGATACGCCATTGTCTCAAATTCACCACCACCATAGAAGAATTTCTCCCTTTCCGATTCAGATGTTAATTGTGCCTCAAGATAGTCCCAACCCCTCCTCTTCTCTAAGCCCCCGGGGAGAATGAAAATTATGTCCGAATTCTTAGCCAATGTGCTATTTCTGTAGGATGTTATCGAGATCACTGAGGCATTATCTCTCTTTGCTCTTTTTGCAACCTCCACAACCTCAGATGTTTCTCCAGAGCCAGAGAACAATATCACAACATCATTGGGTCTTATCCTTTCCTTAACAACATCACCAATAAACCAGACATTATAGTCAAAGTGCTTCAATCTCAATGCGAGGCTAATGGCGGCATTTGCAGACCTTCCCTTTCCATAGAGATGAATCGCCCTGCTCCCCTCAATTAAATCAAAAATATCATCCAATTCTTTCCTCTGAGTTTCGAATATCCTTGGATAATTCTTCATATATTCTGGAATAAATTTTGCCCATTCAATTGCAAAATCTGAGAATTTTTTATTACCCATTTTATGGTGATAGAATTTCAGAATTGGAGATTAAAAAATGACATTGCATTCTTTGTCGTTACTTCCGCAATTTCTTCAATGTCAATATTCTTTATCTCTGAAATCTTCTTAAGACTCATTTTTATGTTTATTGGCTCATTCCTCGTCCTCGGCACCGGGGAGAGATAGGGGGCATCACTCTCTAAGACGATATTCTCTAATGGAATCTCCCTTACAAGTTTTTGTTTTTGTTTTGAATATACGACTGATGTTGGAATTGAAATCAAACATCCAATGGAAATTGCCTTCTCCGCTTGTCTTAGATTTCCGGAGAAGCAGTGTAATAACGCCCCCATATCATACTCGATTAATTTTTCAATAACATCGTTCTCGGCATCCCTCGAATGAATTACCAATGGAAGATTTAATTCTATTGATAAATCCATAAATTTCTCGAAGTTCTCCATCTCTAATTTTCTCTTTTCCCCGTCTCTTACCCAATAATAATCCAGACCAACCTCCCCAATACCAACTATTTCATCTCTATATCTTCTAATTAAATTTATTACTTCACAAATGACATTCCCGTCAAATTCCTGTGGACTTAGACCGAGGGTTGCAAGGACATTTTCATACCTCTCAGACAATGATAGCGTTCTCTCAATTCCCTCTGGACCTAAACCAGAATTTATTATTATGATATCCTCCTTAGATGCCCTCTCAATCACATATTCTCTGTCATTATCAAACTGGGGAAAATCGAGATGAGAATGCACATCGATTAGCATTTTATTGGGTCCGAGTTATTCCGGATCGGGTGGATGTTGTTTGCAGGGTTGAGAGATACCTTATTCTATTGAGCATATTTGGATGCGTACTCAGCAACTCCATTATCTTATCCGCAGTACTTAATTTTATCTTTCTCCTCCTTAACTGTGCCAATTCCCTCTCGTCAATTGTTCCACTCATATCAATATCCAACTCGCCGATCTCTTGAATCTCTTTGTATGCTTTCGATGGGTCATTCAGAAAGAACGCCTTAAAGCCTTCAACCTGTCTTACAAGACTCCTTGGCGTCTTGGCACTTCCGTATACGATCTTATACAGGGCAGATGCAAGATAATGAGGTGGATTTCCTAAAGCAACACTTCCCTTGTCTGCATAATATTCCCTTATTCTTGAACCGTACAAAACGAGCATATTTGTCAGAAAGTATAATAAAAATGCAAACAGTCCAATGATGGCTGTATTTCCCCTTCTATTATCGCCAAAGAATAAGAAATTCCATGCTAAATACCAGCATATCATCGGTATTACAGAAAGCATTGTCATTACCATCACATCCCTGTTCTTTATATGTGAAATTTCATGTCCCAAAACCGCTTTTAATTCCTCCCTGCTTAATATCTCTCTAATCCCCTCAGTAATGCAAATTCTTCCATCAGAAATTGACCTACCAAATGCAAATGCGTTTGGAATCCCCAATCTCGAGATTCCAATCCTCGGCTTCTTTATTCCCGCGTTCCTCGCGAGTTCAGAAACCATTTGATGCAATTCGGGTTCTTCCTCCTCGGAAACATATCTTATACCCATTGCAAATTCAATCATGTATGGGCTAGCTATGTATTGAATAAAGAGCATAATAAAGGCAAGAATTCCGTAAGCAATAAAACTACCCACGCCAAGATACTGCCCAACTATAACAAATAATGCATATAAAATTGCAAATAACAATCCGATAAGTAGATACATGCGCATCTGTAGATACATTTTTTACCAATGGTTTATTAAATTTATTTATAGAATTTGTAAATAAAAATCTGTAGATAAAAATCACTTGTCTTTTGTGTCCTCTTCATCTCCCTTTTCCTCGTCAACCCTTACATATCTCTCAATAAATTCATCCATGTCCTTAATCTGGAAATATTCACGAAATTTTGGCGTAACGGTTAAAATTCTTGTTCTTCCACACCTTTTTCTCTCAACGAGTCCCATCTTCACGAGGAATCTCACATATTCGTATATCCTGTTCCCCCTCTCCCTCGCGAGATCAGACTGTTTTATTGGTTGTTCATATGCTATTAGAGCCAATGTCTTTAGAATTGGAGCGGGAATCTCGGTCTCTGGAATCAGATGGATGACACACCCCTCTAAGTCGTTCCTAACCTTCATTATATATGAACTTCCATCTTTCTGAATCTCGATCCCAGATTTCCTCTCTCTGTATTCATTCACGAGTTCGTCTGCGCATCTCCTCACAACCCCCAAATTTCCAGAACCACAGATCTTTGCCAACTCCTCAATACTCATGCTCCTACCGGATGCGAACAAAGCCGCCTCAATCAACTCCTTGATCTCCCTACTCAATTTCATCTCCCTCAATTCTTAATTATATTTTTATTCAAAATGTGCATATTATATTTATAGAAAATTAAAAAAATGAAACACACTGTAGCGCTGAGTTGCTCATATCATGGAAAGAATGTCGAGAATTTGTTTAGAAATCTTCCTCAGAGGGGAATTCTTCAAATTGCATTTGTTGGCAGAGAGATCACAATGCAGGTAAGGAGTGAAAACTTAGATGAAATTAAGAGTTCATTGAAGAGATTGGGGGTTAGCAATATCTCAATAATGGAATGGAAAAAAATTGGCACAACACTTTCAAACTCTGGGAAAGGAACCGACAACAATAACATTGTCAAGATTTCTTTGATTCCATCACACTCCGGAGATGGCTTAGTTCAGTTGGCATTTCTATCAGAGTCAGATGTTGATGATAACATAATATTCAGAATAAAATCCGTAATTGAAGACATTCTACAGAATGCCGGCATAACAGATGTTCTCTACACAATACATATAATGAAGACTGCCGAGGAAGAGGAATTGATAAGGGCGGTATCCCTTGCAACGATAAAGGCAATATTTGATTCTGGTGGAGTCGTTAATATTGACTGATTCTTAATTTTTATAATCAATTGCATTACTCCACATGCACTCTTTTCAGGTCGATATCTCCTCCCAATAGATTTATAAACAGCCTCGTTGATCTCTCTATGTCCTTTGATTGAGTTATGAATCTTCCAACGATAATTATATCTGCTCCCTGCTTAAGAGCAACTGGGACCGTATCTGGTTCTATGCCGCCAGCAACAGCAACCATTATCTTATCCCCAAATTCCTTCCTTATTTCCTTTATCGCTTGCCACCTAATCTCTTGGGTCTTTTCTGAGTCAATTGCCCTGTGGATTATAACGATATCCGGCAATTCCTTCAATGATTTTAATTTCTTTACCGGATCTTCGACATTCATCATATCAACAATTGCATAAATTCCCAACCTCTTTGCTTCATATATAAATTTATCAATTACCTCCGGTGTTGCCAAGCCAGAAGCAACGACACCATCGGCACCCTCATCAAATGCAACATCGACCTCCACTTGACCAACATCTAATGTCTTTAGGTCGGCAATCATAAATTCACTCTTTGCCACCTCTCTCAATTCATTTATCACCTTTGTTCCATATTTTTTAATTAGAGGGGTTCCAGCCTCGAGAATAATCTTATCAGACTTTGGGATTTCCCTAAGAATCTGTTTGGTTCTTTCCAAATCTGGGATATCTAATGCTATCTGCAAGTAAGGCCTATTCCATCTTGGTAATCTCGGGACGCGAAAGCCCATTATTGGATGCACCGCCCTGTCCTTATCATACATTATTTTTTCAAGTGATGGGTAATCCTGTAATGCCCTTTTTAATGCTAATTTTGTCGCACCATAATTATATTGATAGATCTTCCTAAAATCCTTTGCGTCCGGATGGATAAAAACGGAAGCGATTATCACCCAATCCTCGATCTTTTCTTTTGGAATTATTCCCTCTTCGACAGCATCGGCAACTGCCTTTGCAACTGCAGCCTGTGCCGGTCCAAAGATTTTTACCGCATCATCCATGTCCTCAACCGTTACCTTTGGTATCACTAATGTATAGGGCTTTGCTGGGAGATTTGGTCTTATTACAGATAAGAGTGGGGTATGTCCGGCAGACAAATGCGAAAGAGAATTCGCAAATGCCTGACCCACATAACCCTCCTTATCGCCTATAATGAGATCAACATGCGCAACTTCATTTCCCTTTCCAACTAATGCCTCTCCTATCTTGAACATTTTCAATCAATTTTATGAATTTATGAATTACAATAATAAAAATCTTCCAAAATCTCTCTTATCCTTGCCTCAGAACCTCGACCGCCGGTAACTTATAACCGGCAAGTAAACTTATAAATGCCCCTCCGCCAGAACTTATGTGATTTATCTTATTCTCAATATTCAACTTCCTTGCAGATGCAACTAAATGTCCACCACCTATAATAGAGAATGCATCCGAATCTGCAATAGCCTTTATTATCTCCACTGTACCTTTAGCAAAGTCATCAATTTCAAATATCCCCAATGCTCCCTTTGCAAATACAGTCTTGCATTTATTAATTATCCTCTTATAATTTTTAATTGTCTTTTCACCTATATCGGAGATTCTGAAATTCGTTGGTAATTCCGAGACTGGAATCTCCATTCTCTCTCCATGCTTATCCAGTGCCACATCCACTGGTAGGAGGATTCTATCTTCATAATCATTCAATAGCGATTTTGCGACATCTATCTGATCAACCATTTTCTTTCCACGAATAAATTCTATACTTGGTTCACCAATTCTATAGCCCCTTGCAGCAAGGAATATATTTGCAACAACACCCCCCGTCAAAATGTATTCTGTGCCATTCTCGAGGGCAAGTTTTGCTGCCCTTATTGAATCATCCGCCTTGGTCCCTCCAAGTATAAATGCTACCGGCTTTTTCGGGTGTCGCATTATGTTCCATATCGCATTTAGTTCCTTTTCCATTAACCTACCAGCAACACTCTTAAGCACAAGGGGAAAACCAACCATACTTGGCTGAGAGCGATGAGCGGTTGCAAATGCATCATTCACATAGACATCCGCTATCTTACTCAATCTTCTAACAAGATATGTCTTTGCCTGAGCATCTGGAGGTCTGTTCAACACTTCTTCAGAATAAAATCTAACATTCTCTAAGAGTATTATATCTTTTTCTTTCATATTCCTTATCTCATTAATTGCATAGGAACTGAATATGGAATCTACATACCTTACTCTATGCTCTAAAATCTCTTCAAGGAATCTTGCATGCTTTTCAAGTGTTGTGAAGTCTGCATCTCCCGGTCTTCCCTGATGTGCTAATAAGACGATCTTTGCGTTCTTCTCGATCAATTCCCTTATCGTTTCTCTGTGAGATAAAAACCTCCTATCATCAAGAATTTCTCCATTCTTCGGGTCTATCGGTGAATTTATATCTATTCTAACAATTGCGGTCTTTCCGTTAAAGTCGAAATCATCCATTGTTGGAATATCCTTGAACATCTCTATCACCCTTAATAATAAAAATTAAAATAAAAATTAATTCAATAAAAATTATAAATTTAATAAAAGAAAAGATGCTAGATATAGATAAAATCCTGTCAAGAAAGAGAGGGCAGAAGGACGTTGCAGAATTTTTATTGAGGAACGGAATAAGAATCTCTGAGGATGGGAAATTGTATTTGAAGGATATTGAAATTCCATATACATCAATTTCAAGGGTATTAAAGATCGATAGAAGGGTTGTTAAGGCAACGGTAAATTCAATACTGAGAAATTCTGAACTGAAGAGAATATTCACGAAATTGGACTCCACCCCTCTGCTGAGAGATGTTGCTCCAGAACTTGGTTTTGGCGCTATAGAGATTATTCCAACCAATGCATCGGAAAAGGGAATAATTGCTGGAGTGACAAAGATAATTTCAGATGCCGGGATTTCTGTAAGACAGATAATTGCTGAGGACCCGATGTTTGAGAATGCGGAAACAACAATAATAACAGAAAGACCGATTCCAAGGAAATTAATTAATAAGATGCTGAATGTGAAGGGTGTGAAGAAGGTAATTGTTCTGAGTTAAACGAGAGTTGGAAAAGTGAGGTCAAGATTATTGGGCTAAATTATTAGGCTAAGTAGATAATCAATTAGTTTATTTATCTCCTCAATTATCCTCTCGAGAATTCCAATCTCTCTAAACCCTATCTCATACTCCTTGGAATATTGATTATTTGCAATGTCTTTGTATTTGATAATAAATTTATTTTTTTGAATTTCCTTTTTTATATTTATTCTCTTCTTACCAAAAAGTTCGGGAATCTTCAATGTTTTATTATCGAGTATTATTTCTATATCTCTGGCAATGTCTCTATTCACATTCAAGTCTATGTTCAATTCCCTTCTATATGGATTATAAACCGCCTCCACATTCAATTCTGGTGCGTCGTAAACTCTCGTCTCAATGATCCTACTTAAATCGAGATCGATTCCACTTACATAGATTCTAATCTTTGTAAGTCCAGTCTCATTTAGGATTAACGGTATAGAAATAATTGAAATATTATCATTATCTACAATTACATTCTTCACAACTCTATACCCCTCAGATTCAAGATAAATCCTTAGGTTCTGAGGAGTTGTCCTATTATTCCTTATCTTCAGAATTCCGTATTCCTTTTTATTTCTCCTTATAATTCTTGGAAATTCCATATCTTCCATGTATAGGTCTCCCTTTTCTTTAACATAATATTCTAAACTAAGAACATCGCCAGTCGATGTGTAAATAAGTAGGTTGTGCCTACCGACCTCCCTGGGAGTAAAAGAAATTCTTAGGTGTTTTTTCTTCGCCTTGCTCAAATCTATTGAAAATTCGTTGAAATAGTTCCCATCTATAATTCCCAATCTTATTATCCCCTCCCCGTTCTTATTCTTTTTACTCCTATCTTTACCACTCTCTATATCAATGAATACCGTGATATTTGAATTTATATCAATGACGGAACTCGAGAGTTCTGCATTAATATCGATATCATCCAATGATTTTGTATTTACAATCAGATTAATTTCTTTCAATTCAAGGAATCTCGAACTGAGTAATAATGGGCAATAATAAAACATATTTTTCTCCAAATCCTTGGATATGTTTATAATCCAATATTCAATCCTTTCCTCTCCTGCCTTTAGTATTATGTACCTCTCTGGTTCGTCTATGGTGATGAATTTAAAGTCACTCTTGCAGTCATTCAATATGACCTTTAAAACTCCATACTCCTTTGGCATTAACCTTAGGACAACAACCGCCGTGTCTCCCCGCCCAAATTCTTCTGAACTTATAAACAATTCGTAATCAATTGGCTTACCGAGAGTGTAATTTATGATTTTTATCTCAATGTTATCATTCCAGGAGGTATCTCCATGATCAGAGCCATAGACCATGAGACTATTTGACATAGAATTGTCATTACTAATGCCAAATTTTATATGCGTTGCTTCTAAATTTCCAACCCTAAGACCCGTTGGATCAACTGGAATCCATTTACCCAAGTAAACTTCCGCATAGGCATGTCTCTCCCATTTTCCATTGCCGTACGCATAGTCAGATACAAATCTCGCTGGGATTCCAATGGCCCTAGAAAGTGCAATAAATAGTGTTGTAAATTCATCGCAAGTTCCCCTCTTATTCCTTAGAATCCATGTCGAGTTCATCGACACATCCCCAAGTGAGTGATCATACCTCAAATTATGATGAACCCATATTGCCAATCTTGCAATTCTCTCGAAGTCACTTCTAGAGCCATTGGTTATTGAATATGCTAATCTCCTTATCGTTGAATCATCGGAATTTATATTCCCCGTTGGTTCTATATAGATATTAAATTCTGGCGGGATGTCATATTCCTTAGGAAGAAATTCCGTCTTTATTCTCGACACATGAAGAATTGAATTTATCGTATATTTCTCAATTCTATCGGGATTTCTGAATTCTATATATGCAATTGAATTTCCCAAGGAATCATTTATAAGCCTTAATGGAACATCTGCGGAGATATTTACAACCTGGTTTTCAGAACTCTGCGGAATCAATAGGTTTAGGATCATCTTGTTCGTAGTTAATGGAACCAAGATGCTACCATTCTGCACCACTTTGACTACTACCTCGGAAGTCAGAGATGGATCATTTATTTCTGCATTAACAAGAACGGTATTTATCACCAAGATAAACAATATTAATTTCTTTCTCATGTTAGATATCACGACATTTGGATATAAAATTGAGAAGGAATATATTTTAATGAAAAATGAAATCAAAAAGATTCAAGATAGGTAGGGTATTTCACTTTGATGCCGCCCATCAATTGAGACATTATAAGGGAAAATGCGAAAATCTTCACGGACATACCTACAGATTAGAGGTAGTGGTCTCCGGAAATATCTCGGATAATGGAATGGTGATAGACTTTAATAAACTCAAGAATTTGGTTGATAGAGAAATTCTCAAGGAATTGGACCATAGAAATCTCAATGAACTATTTGAACAGCCAACCGCAGAGAATATCGCTAAATGGATTTTTAAAAGATTGGGGGAGAGTATCAAAAGTGAGAATCTCGGAATTAATTTGTTTGAGGTAAGGCTATGGGAGGGGGATGGTAAATGGGTTTCCATCTCGGTAAATAATGATTAAGATGAGAGTATCAATCGTCAGGGGTAATGATAGTTATATTAGAACAATTCACTCGAGCAGATCCTTGGGAACCCTCTGGTTTCTTAGTAAATCCTCATGGGTTTCCCTTTCCCTTATCACCTCCACGGTCTCGCCCCAGATAAGGACCTCCGCGGGTCTTGGGCGAGAATTGTACTGAGAGGACATTGAAAAGCCATACGCTCCGACATCCATAATTGCTATCAGATCCCCCCTCTCAATCCTCGGCAATCTCCTATTTTTTGCGAGTATATCGCCGGATTCACAGATATTGCCGGCAATGTCATAGGTTTCTTCATTGATCTGATTCCATTTGTTTACAACATAGATTCTATGATAGGCATCATACATCACGGATCTCATAAATGCATTAAATCCGACATCAACATTGACAAATTTCTTGTATGGTGTTTCCTTTACACTGTTGACCCTGCAGAGTAAAACGGCAGAGTTTCCAACTATCCATCTCCCCGGCTCTAACCAGAGTTCTGGTTCATAATTTATTCTATCTATATATTCCCTTAATATTGGGACGATTCTGTTTGCAAGGATTTTTGGGCTTGCAACATCCTCTCCCTTATATGAAATACCCAAGCCACCTCCGAGGTCGATAAATTCTAATCTAATTTCCAATTCATTATTCAATTTTTCAACGAATTCCATAATCTTTGTCGTTGTTTCTTCAAATACCCCCACATCGGTAATCTGAGAGCCTATATGTGTATGAATTCCAACTATCTCCAGATTCTCCATTTCCTTCGCGATTCTATACGCATTTAATGCAATTCCCCTTTCGATATGAAGACCGAATTTAGATTCCTTGAGTCCGGTCGCTATCTTTGGATTTGTTTTTGGATTGACAGATGGATTTACCCTAAATGAAATTCTTGCCCTTTTTCCCAATTTATTTGCGATTCTATTCACAATACTCAGTTCATCCATCGAATCTATATTTATGATAACTCCCGCCCTTATACACTCCTCGATCTCCTCCTCGGTTTTGCTGTTATTTGTGAATATTATATGATACGGTTTAATACCAACATTCAATGCGGTCCTTAATTCGCAAAGTGATACGACATCAGCCCCCGCTCCCTCTTGGCGGAGGATATGACATATTGCGAGGTTTGAATTTGCCTTGTATGCATACAGGATTCTTGTCATCTTATAGAGACTTTTAAATGCCGAAAGAAAAACCCTATAATTTTTTCTTATCACATCTTCATCATAGACATAGAGTGGAGTTCCAAACATCTCAGCAAGCTTCATTAAGATTCTTGGTTCCATTTCATTTCAATTAAAATAAATTGAAACTAAAGCATAAATTTGTATGAATCACGCCAACAAAACGACCCTGCTATCCTCCTTATAATCTCTGATATCATATCCAATTTCAACGGACAATTCCTCGGAGAATTTCCTGACATCCTGGAATGAGGGCATATTCTCAAGGCTTAACCTCCTCCTCGATTCGCCAACAAACATATATGCCTTCACCTCAACAAAATCTGGCTCCGCCCTCTCGATTAATCTTCCATACCCATCAATATCCCTATCATTCACATCCTTTATTAGCGTGATTCTTATTACACTTCTCGTTTCTATCGACTTGAGTACCTCCAAGGTCTCCGTTATCCTACTCCATCCATCCCTTATCAGAGGTCTACAGACTATCTTGTAGGTTTCTTCATCCGGCGCATTTAGCGATAGATAGAGTTGTGTTGGCAATTCGTCGAGGTTTCTGATTCTCTCTGGTAATGTTCCGTTGGTAACCAAGAATGTTGTGAATCCCCTCTTATGAAATTCCTCTATCAATTCAGAAATTCTCGGGTAGAGTGTTGGCTCTCCAGATAGTGAAATTGCTGCCTGATTCGGAATTTTCGACTCCTCATATTTCTTCAGATTAATTCTATCTGGAATTCCTCCATAGCCAGAGAGCAATATCCTCTGGGCGTTTATTGAATTCTCAACTATAAATTCCGGCTCATCAATTTTTGTGTTGTCGAATTTGAGATCAATATTATGCATATACCTCCAACAATGAATACACCTGTGAGTGCACCAAATCACAGCAGGACTCATCTGCAGACATCTATGACTCCTGATACCATAAAATTTCTCCTTATAGCAGAATCCCTCATCAAGAATGCTCTTCTTCGTCCAGAGACAGAGTTTTACCGCAGAATGCTTGCCAACGATATGATAGTGCCGATTCTTAAGTATTTCTTGAATTTTGTACGGTATCATTTTTAAAGTATATATACCTAAAATTAAAATATATGTGATTAAATTTAATTTAAATTTAATTGATTGAAAATGGTTACATACATAATTGCAAGACAATTGGGTGGAAAGCCGGTAATTACAGTTTCTGGAGAAGAACTTGGAAGGTTGGATGATATTATTGTAGATGAAAAGACTGGACAATTCATCTCCATAATCGTGGAACCCGTTGGCGATGAACCTCCGAAGATTGCATATCCAAAGGATAAGGACGGCAATCTAATAATCCCATACGATTCGGTGAATGCTATCAGCAAGGTCGTTGTTGTGAAGGATTAGTTTAGTAGATTTGAAATCATTATTGCTAAATTCACAACATCGACCGCATTATTTGCGATGATTCTCACCATCGCCTCTTTTCCAACTCCTCCCTCATCATAGATTATATCCGGAACCGAGCCAGCCTTCTTTATGGCGTGAGAGATACCCCATTCCATCGTTTTTGTATCCTTCGGCTCCTCTTCTCTATTAAAATTCGATATTTTAAGTCTTAATTCTCTACACGCATTGAGAATTTCATCGGAGAATCTTATGTTCATTGCTGCTCTCTTTTCTGGGTCAAATCTCATGGCAGTCAATACAACCCTGCCGATATGTGAAGACCCTCCGAACTCTATTGTGCCGACTGCTACAACCCTATTCTTATCCCTCACTAATCTTCCGGAGATTCCGGCAACATCATCAATTTTCTTTGCATTTCTCAGAGCCATCGCAATATTTGTTCCGACTTGTGGTAAAAGCAGATGTGAATTTTCATTATCTATAAATTTTAGAATCGCGGTTTCTACATCTTCAACTATCGCAGCCCTTTCCTCCTCCCTATAACTCCTGCCAAGTTTTATTTTAGATGTGTCTATAATCCTGAGACCTTTGCCTATCGCGATGTTTCTGCTTATTGATGAATCTATAAAATCCTTCGCAATCCTAACGGAATCAAATATTTTGTGCTCATTTGCAAGACATGCAGTTATTGCAGATGCGAAGGCACACCCAGTTCCATGAAATTCCCCCCTCCAATCCTCAGAGGATTTAAATCTGTATATATTTCCGTTATAATGCAATACATCTGTAAGGTTTAGGTGACCACCCTTCACAACACAATTACCTATCTTTCTCGCGGCACTTTCCATATCCTCAAGTTTTTTGATTTCCATGCCAGATAATACCTCCGCCTCCCTTATGTTTGGTGTGCATAGGGTTGAAATTGAGATCAAATTATGCAGAGAATTTATCGCATTCTCATCCATGAGTTTATTGCCAGATGTTGAGGTCATCACGGGATCAACAACCAATTTCTCAACACCATACTCCAAAATTTTATCGCAAACCAATTTGATTATTTCTCTCGTTGGTAGCATTCCGGTCTTCACCGCTATTGGCTTTAAATCATTGAATATTGAATCTATCTGTTCCTCAATTATCCCTTCTGGAAGGATCAATATGTCTTGGACACCAAGTGTGTTTTGAGCGGTAACTGCGGTCAGGACAGATGCTCCATGAACCCCAAATTGAGAGAATACCTTCAAATCCTGTTGAATTCCCGCCCCTCCGCAGGAGTCCGAACCGCCGATCGTAACAACAGATTTTATCCTCATTCTCTATTTTTCATTCTCAATCTTACCGCGGTCGAAATTATTTCAGTCATCTCCCGGGCATCGAATTTATCTGTGTTTAGAATTATATCATATATATCCAAGTTATCCAAATCTATTCCATAGAATTTTTTATACCTCAATCTCTCACTCCTTTCTCTCTCTAATATTCCTTTTCTTGCAAGTTCTAATGGAATCTTATCCCTATCCGAGATTCTCCTTGCTCTCACATCTAGGGATGCCCTGAGCCATATCTTAAGGTCGGAATCGATGAAATAGGAGGATAATCTTCCATCAACGACACAATAACCATTCCTCGATAATCGCTTCTGAAGTTTATCGATCTCCTCATCAATTTCGGGATTCTTCTCAGCATATCTCGAGAACTCTAAGAGGGTCATGCCCCTCTTTTTTGCCATGTCCCTCATGATCATACCTGGAGAAATGTATCTCAGATTGAATCTATCTGCCAATTCCTTAGCAAGTGTGCTCTTCCCAGAGCCAATGAGACCAGAAACTGTTATAATCATTTCAGGTTCATTATCCTTGCTAATAGAGCCTCAATTTGAATCCTCTCGTTTGCACCCTCAACCAAGTTGAAGTTTACCTCTCCAATCAGGTCAATTATCCCGACCTTTACTCTATCATCTATATCCAGATTCATTACCTCTCTATTCATCTGCAATAATATATCCTCCCCAGACATTCCATAATTAAGGATTAATTTATCAACCAAATTCCTCGCATCTAAGAATTTTCCGTTCAAAGCCAAATTCAATAAATTCCTTATGTCTTCTGGTCTTGCCCGAGATGCAATCGAGTAGACATTCTCCTCATTTACCTCACCAAATGTTGCCGCAGATTGCAACAGATTTATAGCCCTTCTCAGGTCCCCCTCCGAGACATAGACTATGGCATTTAGTCCATCTTCGCTAAACTTGACATTTTCGTTCTCGAGTATATACCTCAATCTATCCTTTATTGCCTCATCTGGGATTGCCCTAAATCTAAATAATGCGCATCTCGATTGAATCGGCTCAATAATCTTTGATGAATAATTACAGCTGAGAATGAATCTGCATGTGGATGTGTAGTTCTCCATCGTTCTTCTCAGGGCGTTCTGCGCATCTGGAGTTAATGCGTCCGCTTCATCTAGGAATATTATCTTAAATTTCCCACTTAATGGAACCGTTCTCGCAAAGTCTTTGATCTTTGTTCTAACAACATCTATGCCCCTCTCATCGGATGCATTCAACTCAAGGAAGTTTCCCATTATCTCCCCAAACAATTCCCTTGTTAGGCAAAGCGCAGCGGTTGTCTTTCCAGAGCCCGCGGGACCAGCAAATAACAAGTGTGGCATTGATCTCGTTTTTACATAAGCCTTCAGTCTATCGACGATCGCATCCTGTCCAACCATTTCATCCAATTTCATTGGTCTATATTTCTCCGTCCATGCAAGTTCCATTTGCAACACCAGGTCTCTTTAAAATTTAAAAATCTATGTTTAAATTATTAGACATTAATGAGATTAAAGGATTAGATTAATAAGAATGGTGTCGAAACAATTAAAACTACCGGAGTTGGAGGTCGAAATACAGAAATACTGGGATTCTGAGGGAATATTTGAAGAGGTATGCGAATCAAGAAGGGGAGGGAAGAAATTCTACTTCTGTCAGGGACCGCCATTTACATCTGGTCACGCACATATTGGTCACGCGTGGAATCACACGATCAAGGATTCGATTCTAAGATATAAAACAATGCGGGGTTATGATGTCTATAGAAGGGCTGGCTGGGACATGCATGGATTGCCAATAGAAGTTAAGGTTGAGGAAACGGTCCTTGGTAGCAGAACGAAGAAGGAGATCGAGGAATACGGAATCGACAATTTTATCAGAGAATGCAAGAAATTTGCAATAAGAAATATGAGAAGGATGACGGAGCAGCTGAAGAGATTGGGAGTCTGGCTCGATTGGGATGATCCGTATATGACAATTGATAAGAGATATATTGAAGGAGTATGGTTTCTGATTAAAAGGGCATACGAGAAGAATCTTCTCTATGAAGATGAACAGGTTATACATTGGTGCCCAAGATGTGAAACTGCCATGGCTGGCTATGAGGTAAGAGATGAATATAGAAACATTACCGACCCGTCGATATATGTAAAGGCAAGGATAAGGGATAACGAGTATATTCTCATATGGACAACAACACCTTGGACATTACCCGCGAATGTTGCAATTGCTGTTCATCCAGATATGGATTATGTAAGGATCAATGTAAATGGAGAAAAATTGATACTCGCAAAGGATAGGCTCGTGGTTATTGACAAAGAGTATGAAATTCTATCCGAATTCAAGGGTAAGGAATTAGAGTCCATAAGATATGAGCCAATTCTGGATATAGAGATTCAGAGGGATATAGAGCATAGGATTGTGATGGCACCGGAGTTAGTTAATATGGAGGAGGGAACCGGGTGCGTTCACATTGCCCCTGGACACGGAGAGGAGGACGCCGAGATTGGAAAGAAATACTCTCTAAGGTCATTGTCTCCAGTAGATGATTCCGGTAGGTTCACAATAGAGCCGTATAAGGGAATTTATGTCAGAGATGCGAACCGATCTATAATAGATTACCTTAAAAAATCTGGGAAATTGTTTAAGGAAGAGAGAATAACGCATTCTTATCCGCATTGCTGGAGATGTAAGACACCCCTCATCCTAAGAACAACAAAGCAGTGGTTTCTCGCAGTATCTAAGATAAAGGGGGATCTCATAGAGAAGAACGGGGAGATCGAATGGATTCCGAAATGGATCGGTTCTGGAAGATTTGAGAATTGGCTGAGAAATGCAAGGGATTGGTGCATATCAAGACAGAGATATTGGAATACACCACTGCCGATATGGAGATGTGAATGTGGAGAAATAGAGGTCATTGGAACGCTTAGGGAATTATCTGAAAAATCCATAGACGAGTTGGATATTGAAACACTGGACCTTCATAGACCGTATATAGACAAAATAAAATTGAGGTGTAAGTGCGGTAGAGAGATGGAGAGAGTAAAGGATGTGATGGATGTCTGGCTCGACTCGGGTTCCGCATCATGGGCAAATCTCGACTTTCCGAGCGATGTTAAGAAATTCAATGAATTATTTCCAGCGGATTTCATAACGGAGGGTTCTGATCAAACAAGAGGATGGTTTTATTCGCTCCTCGTCAGTTCTGTAATTGCATTTGATAGAATTCCATATAAGAGAGTCCTATATCACGGATTTACCCTCGACTCCGAGGGCAGGAAGATGTCAAAGAGTCTCGGGAATGTCGTGAATCCAGAGGATGTCATAGAGAGGTATGGCGCAGATGTTCTGAGATTCTATATGCTCTTAGCAACAGTTCCTTGGGAAGACCTGAGATTTTCATTTGATGGTGTTAAGAATGTGGAGAGATTATTCACAATTCTATTGAATTGTTATTCATTCTCAGAAACATATATGAAATTGGATAAATTTAATCCGGAGGAATATAGAGACGAGGATATCGAATTTGAAATAGAGGATAGGTGGCTATTCTCAAGACTTAATTCTCTCATAGATGATGTAACGAATGCCATGGATAACTGTTTATTATTTAATGTGGTAAGGTCAATTCAGGATTTTATATTGGAGTTGAGCAGATGGTATATAAAATTGATAAGGGACAGGGTATGGATAGAATCCAATGATATGAGGAAGATATCCGCATACATTACCCTCTATGAGGTATTAAAAAAACTTGCAATTATTATGGCTCCAATTACTCCACATCTATCGGAATATCTCTATAGAAATCTAACCAATGGAAGAAGTGTTCACTTGGAGAAATGGCCATCTTCAGATAAGAATTTGATTGATAAGAAATTAGAAGAAAAGATGGGGATAGCACAGAAGATATTTGAATGTGTCGCATCGGCACGTCAGAGAGCCAATATAAAGCTCAGATGGCCGATTCAAAGGATAATAATAAATCCAAAGGAGGAGGAATTTGACATAAGTAATGTTGAGAATTTGATATTAAAGGTATGTAATGCAAAGGAGTTAAAAATCGAGAGAAGGAGACTTAATCTTAAGGTAAAGCCAAACTATGCGAGACTTGGACCGAGATTTAGAGATGAGATGAGATTGATAGAGGAGAAACTCAAGAGGATGAACTCTAATGAGATCTATGAAATATTGAAAAGGGAGGGAACATTAATCTTAGATAAATTTAAATTAACGAGGGATGACCTGATATTTGAAATAGAAGCGCCGGGGGATATGGTGGCGGAGGAATTTGATAAGGCAATTGTCTATATAGACTCAGAACTAAATGAGGAATTGTTCTCAGAGGCGATGGCTCGTGAAGTAATTAGAAGAATTCAGGACATGAGAAAAGAACTCATGCTCGATGAAATGGAAAGGATCGATGTGTTTATAGAGTGTGATAATGATTTTAAAAAATATATAAGTGAGAATAAATCATATATAGAGCATGAAACAAGGGGTAAGATAAAACTCGGTAAAATGGGGGCAATAAAGATAAGGAAATCCAAGGGCAAGAACCTTTTGAGGGAATGGAAAATTGAGGGTAAGGGGGTAATTATTTATATAACTTCTCCTCCAACCTTTTAACCCTGTATTCCAAATCTCGAATTCGCCAATTACTTATATGATTTACTGCATCCTTCTTCACACTGGTAGAGTGCAGATTTCTCACACTATGGAGTTCGGTATCAAGCAATTCGAGGTCGCTCTTCACTTTAAGAATGGCACTGCATACCATCAATATACTTCCAAGAATGAGAAGAATTGAGTAGTGTATATGCTCATGAGACAGAATGAGAATACCAATTATAGAGTATATAGAGATTAATAAACCAAATATTAATAGTGCAAGATCCAAGATTCTATTTATATGAGGAATCATTTCTCCTATTCTCTATTCTCCTTTATTCTCTATTCTCCTTAATTCATCGAGTATGTGCCCATATAGGTCATCTAACTCCTTATCGAATTCCTCCCTTGTTATATAATGTCTCTGTTCCATTTCGCTCAGTCTTGAAATCCCATCATCAATTTCAATAATCTTGTTACGCAATATCTCTTCCAATTCCTCGATCCGCTCAATTGCCGAACCGATTTTATCAACAATCTTGTCGAATTCCCTTTTCCTCGTCTTAATCTCGTCACCCAGATCCCTTAATGATTTGAGTTGGGACTTAATCTCATCTCTAAGTTCATTTAATTCATCTTTTGTAGCAAGATTACTTACTTCAACCATGAATTTATTTGATCTCCTCATCACCTCATTAAATTCCCTTTCTAATGCCTTGAAGTCATTAGATAATTTCAGAAATTTATCATATCTCTTCTGCACCTGAACAAATATATTCTCTACCTTTTCAGAATTTTGATATATCCTTGCTTGAATCTTCTTTATATCTTTTAAATTCTCCATCGTCTCTCTATTTAATTTCATAACCGCTTCTGTTCCTTTAAATGCAGATATGCTCGATCTTATATCCTTTATCTCATTCACTAAGTGGTCAAGAATTTTTTTATTTGCGTCTACCTTGGCTTTTATCTGCATTATCTTCATATCTTCTTTTTTCACTTCTTCCAGCAACTTTTGTGGCTGAACTGCCTCAACCAATTCAATTGACCTTCTTGCCCTCATATCTAACGAGTTTAATTCCTTTTCCAATGTTATATGTCTTCGTCTTATATCACCTATACTCTCACTCAGTCTCTGAAATCTCTCATCATTTGCTCTCATAAATTCCCTTAGCGTCCTTACCTGAGCCCACAGTTTCTGAATCTCTATTTCTAATTGCCTTGGTTTCATCTCTATTTTTTCCTCTACCACCTCCTCCTCGGATTTCTCACCCTCTCTTATTAATTTATCTATCTCCCTCTGCTCATCAACCCCGCTTTTAATGATTCTGGGAATCTTCACGAGATCACCAATTTATATTATTAGATATTTTTATAATCTCTACTATAGATTTCTCTCTCAACTCTTTTCCAGTCATTGTCGAAATGACCTCTATCTGCATCCTCCTCTTTATCCTCCTCCAATTTATGAACCCTTGGCTCCAATGATTCAAGATACATATCAACTATATCAAACGAACCTTTCTTTAGATTGCTTAGGGTCAAGTCCAACTCAAGTTCTAAATCAAAGACATCAATTCCCCTCTTCTTTGCCCTATCTAAAATATTTCTTAGTGATTCAATTCTCATATCATATCTCTCATACATATCCAATTCCTTATCACTTAATCTCCTTGGATGATGTAATAATGGTCTAAATGTAATAAAATATGGTCTTCCATGATTATATTGTGAATTCTGCAGCATTCCAGTGCCGACCTGAGCCTTTAGAACCGATTTCATTATATTCTCACCGTATTTCATTCTGATTCTATTCAGATCCCCCTCATAACGTGTTCTCATTTGTATCTCCGTTGCAACATTTGCCTCAACATCCCTTGGATAATCGGAAAGCACCTGAGAGATTAAAATCATACCAACACCCCATTTTCTGAATTCTCTGACACCTCTCTCTAATTGTGTTAGACCCTTCCCAGTACCACCAAATTTGGGCAGTAATCTATGAACCTCATCAAAAACTATTAGTGTCTTTAATCTTGTGGACTCCTCCAATCTCGCCCTAAAGACCGATAAGATTACTTCAACCATAAATTCCTCAATCTCTTCTGGATTAAGATGATTCAGACAGAATATCGTTATCTCTCCGGGATTCATATATTTCTTAAAATTGAATTCTTGTAGAGGTGGTCTCACAATCTTTATTGATCCATTAAATCCACGAGCGTCTTTCTTCTCCATTCCAAATTTTGGGTAGAGTCTGAACATTGCCCTTTCTCTATTTGGTCTTAAAAACCCCGTCCATTGAGCGGTTGGATCAAACACCAATACCGAGATATTGTTAATTAATGCCTCTTCAACCATATCCTGCGCAGCAACGGTCTTTCCAGCTCCAGTAGAGCCGGCAACAAGACAGTGCTCCATTAGTCTATCCAACTCGAAAAATGCCCTGATACCAGTCTCAGATATCCTCCCTATAAATGCCGACCTACGTCCTGGACGAGGCAGGGTTGTGAAATCTATTCCCGCGAGATATCTCTTCTTCTTTACCTGCTTTCTCTTATAAATTAGATATGCAAGATATAATGATATTGAAATAATCAATATTATTGGTATTATGTAAAATGGAATTCCGAAAATTCTGAATTCCCATATATTAACTCTAACGGTAATCTTGCTCAAATCCTCAATTTCTTTTGTTCTATTCGCTTCATGATAGAGTAGAGATGCCCTAAGGATATATGTGTCGCCCTCAATTCTTGATACCTCTATATCCTTGGGAATTTCTATATTTTCCCTAAGTGTTACGGTTCTATCAATAAATGGGAATGTCTTGCTTTCGCTCAGAACATCATTTGACAACGAATCCAATAATTGTATTGAGAGGGTTGTACTCCTCTCAATTTTATGTGGGTTATAGATTGTAATCTGAACGGGCAATTTCTTACCGGGGGCAATGGTGTCTGTTAGTGGCTTTATTTCTATGCCCAGTAATGGTTGTTGTGGCTGTAACACTCGAATATTTGTGGGTATGTCAATTGACCTATCATCCAGTCTGAGTGATAGAATACCAGAGTATACGCCAGAAATGGCATCAAACGGTACATATAAAGTCAAATTTACATTAGCTCTTTCACCCGAACCCAAAATAATCGTTGGATTCCTTATTTTTATAAAATCCTCAACCCTGCCAGAAATATCCACCCTTAATCTTGCAGTCTTGCCCAATGGATTATAAACATCAACGAATGTGTCCATACTCTCCCCAGGATACAGATCCACAGATATCATCTGTATACCAGAAATTGGTTCGATTATTCCCGTTTCAGAGGTAAAATTATTATCTATCTCGATATTGCCAATTACGCCCGCGCCCATACAAATAGCTATAAAACATGTAATGAAAAACACTAATATTAAGCTGAATGATATCTTTTCTTTCATTCTTATTTATTAAGATCGAATTCAATCTAACAGTTAATTATTTTATGAAATTTCAAATATAAACTATAGATAAACCTTTGGTCTGTATCGAGCGCATTTAATAAATCATCAGAATCCATTAGATTTTATTTTCCATTTTTAAACACTCTCAAAAAATCCAATATGTATTTATATTAGAATTGACTAATTTTCTATTCTAAACAAGACTTCTCAACCGAAAAATGGACTCAATAGTAAATGCCGCATTACAGCGTGGGTGGTTAGAGAATCAGATTCATGAAGAATTTGATGGTCTTGATAGGTTAAGGATAGTCGTTCTGGGAACGGGAGGTGCTGGAAACAATACAATTAATAGACTCCAGCACATTGGAATTGAAGGTGCCGAGTTGATTGCTGCCAACACGGATAAACAGGACCTTAAGAAGATCGGTGGAAATGTCACAAGGATATTGATTGGAGCCAAATTGATGAGGGGCCTTGGGGCTGGAGGATTCCCAGAACTTGGTGAGAAGGCTGCCGAATCGAGCAGACATGAACTCTCGGATCTTTTATCTGGAACGCATCTCCTATTCCTAACCGCCGGTATGGGTGGTGGAACTGGAACTGGCTCAGCCCCGGTGATTGCAGAAATTGCCAAGGATGAGGGAGCAATAGTTGTCGCAATTGTAACCTTTCCATTTATATTGGAGAGAGCAAGACTGGACAAGGCAAGAATTGGAATTGATAAATTAAGAAAGGTTGCCGATAGTGTCATAATAATAGACAACAACAAATTAATAGAATATGTTCCGAATCTACCAATAGATAAGGCATTTCTCGTTGCAGATGAGGTTGTTGCACGCGCAGTTAAAGGCATTACTGAAACAATTATGGAACCCAGCCTTATAAATTTAGATTTTGCAGACATAAAGGCCACTCTAAGTAGAGGGGAGGTATCATTAATATCTGTTGGCGAGGGTGAGGGTCCAGATAAGGTTCACAGGGCCGCAACAAACACACTGAAACAGCCGCTGTTGGATGTAGATTATAATGAGGCATCGGGAGCACTTATTCACATAACTGGAGGAGAAAATATGACTCTTGGTGAGGCAAATGAGGTTGGAGAATTGATTACGAGAGAATTAAGAAGCGATGCTATAGTAACCTGGGGCGCAAGAATTGATCCGAAACTGGATGATAAAATAGAGGTAATTGCAATAATAACTGGAGTAAAATCTCCAAATATATTGTCTGCAAAAACAGGTGTTGAACACGGGGCACTACTCTACACTCAAGAATACAATAACTGGTGTCCTGGAATTAAGGATGTTTAGATTTATCTGGTCTAATTTTTCCATTCAATTCTTTAATACTTTTCGACCCAGTTAAGAACATGCAAATTTTTAATTCATAGATGAATTTATCAAGGAAGTTCTTAACTCCTTTAATACTGTTAGATGACCACGCTTTCAGTATTGGAAGGGCAATTCCAACACACTCGGCACCCAGTGCAATTGCCTTTGCAGCATCGATCCCACTCCTTATACCTCCGGAGGCAATTATGGGTAAATTCGTCTTTTTTACTTCTATTATCGACTCAACGGTTGGAATCCCCCAACCAGCAAATTCTCTTCCGATATCTCTTATGATGCCCTTACCCCTATAACCCTCTATCAGACTCCACGATGTGCCTCCAACACCACCCACATCAATTGCCGAAACCTTCAACTCTTTAGCTGTGCTATATGAGATTCCCGAGCCAACACACTTTAGTATTAACGGCTTTTCCAATTTCTTAGCAACCGAATTTATCTTCTCGATCAGATTGGAGAAATTTTTATTTCCCTCCGGCTGAATTATCTCCTGCAATGGATTTACATGGAGAGCGAGCGCATCCGCATCAATCATCTCAATTGCCGTTTTGCATTCCCTTATCGAATACCCATAATTAAGTTGCACCGCACCAAGGTTTGCAATTAAAAATATATCTGGGGCAATATCTCTCACCTGAAAACTATCAACAAGATTTGTATTTTCTATTGCTATTCTCTGGCTTCCCACCCCAAGTCCGATTCCATAATCCTGGGCGACCCTTGCGAGGTCTCTATTTAATTTCCTCCCACGCCCCAAGCCACCAGACATTCCCTCTATGATTATTGGGTACCTTAGTGTCTTTCCAAAGAGATCTATATCCATTGAAATCTCATCAAAGTCGACCTCGGGCAATGCCTTATGCTCCAATCTTATATTCTCGAATCCCGGATCTCCGGACTCTACATCCTCCTCGATACAGATCCTCAAGTGGTCTAACTTTCTTTTGTCTATCATTCTAAATGAGAGGCTGTAAACCCATTATATTTATGAAAGGGAAGGGAGATTAATTAATATAAATATTATATAAATTCTCTTGGGTCGGTGATTTCCCCCTTTATTGCCGACGCTGCAACCGTTGCCGGTGATGCCAGATAGATGAACGCCTTATTATTGCCCATTCTTCCCTTAAAATTCCTATTTGCGGTTGAAATGACATTCTCGCCATCCGAAGGAACGCCATTATGGGTTCCAACACATGGTCCACAGCCCGGAGTCACGATAGCAGCCCCCGCCCTGAGAAGTATCTGAATTATCCCCCTATTCATCGCTTCTATGTATATCTCCCTGGATGCCGGTGCAACTATAAATCTGACATCCCTATTAACCTTTTTATTCTTGAGAATCCTTGCCGCAATTTCCAAATCCTCTAATCTCCCATTTGTGCACGTTCCTATAAACGCCTCATCTATTTTAATACCTTCAACATCAGTTATGTCGACAACATTATCAACTCTGTGAGGTTTTGCTATTTGCGGTGTAATGTCATCGGCATCAAACTCCAAGGTCTTTGAGAATTCGGCATCTGGGTCATTATCCAGGATTAATGGTTTTCTTTTTGTTCTATTTTTAAGCCATTCTATTGTCTTGTTATCGGGTTTAATTATTCCGGTCTTTGCACCCATCTCAACCGCCATATTGCAGATTGTAAAGCGAGAGTCCATTGACAATTTTGAAATCAACTCACCAGTAAATTCTGTTGTCATATAAGTTGCACCATCGGCACCCAATCTTCCGATTATATGGAGAATTAAATCCTTTGCATAAACTCCATTCTGAAGATTTCCATTTATTATAAGTCTCATCGTCTCGGGAACTCTGAACCACAATTTTCCAGATGTAAACACGGCCGCCATATCTGTACTTCCAATTCCCGTTGCGAATATACCCAATGCCCCATACATACAGGTATGTGAATCTGCACCAACAACAAGGTCACCAGATGTGATGCTCCCACTCTCAACCATAACCTGGTGACAAACCCCGGAGCCAATATCATAGAAATTCTCTATTCCATGTTCAATTGCAAATTCGCGCATCATCTTGTGTAGATTTGACACATCCTGATTTGGACTTGGCGCCGAGTGGTCTATAACAAACGCCATCTTCCTTGGATTCCAGACCCTCTTGGAATTCATCTCCTTGAATGACTTTATTGCTAATGGTGTAGTGCCATCCTGACTCATAGCAAAGTCTATCTCTGCAATCACTATATCGCCGGCATATGCATCCTCCTTAGAGTGCATACTCAATATCTTCTCAGAAATTGTCTTTCCCATCTTCTTTTACTATCTTGTATATAAAATTTAAATATTATCCTCTCAGAACCTTGAGTAGGTCAGCATTAGTAATTATTCCTCTTATCTCCCCCTTCTCCACAACAAGAACAGCCTTATTGTTCCCCAATAACAGAGAAATTGTGCTTAGAGGAGTTTTCATTCCCACGATTGGAAATGGTTCCTCCATTAATTCATTAATTCTCTTTGATGATAATTTCTCGATATCAATCCCACTTGAAACCTTATCAAGGATCGATTGTTCAGATATGGAGCCTATAATCCTATTTCCATCAAAGACTGGCAATTGTGAAATATTGTGGGTCCTCATTAGTTTTGCCGCCTTCCCTATACAACTGTTCATCTGAATTCTCACAACATTGGGTGTCATTATGTCTCTTGCACACAACTCCTTACTCTTTATCTCGTTCAATGTCTTGAAGATTCTCATGACATTGGAATACTTCGGATCAACCGCTCCATTTTCGATCCTTGCTATTAATGATTGGCTCACATTTGCCATTCTCGCCAATTCTGTTTGTGTCATTCCCAATCTCTTTCTTATCCTTCTTATTTCAGACAATTCTGGCAACATTTTATGCATATATGCATAATTTATGGTAATTTGTATTTATATATGAATAATTCCAATATAAATAGTATTATTTTTTGTCTGATGAATAAGATGAGAAAGACAATTGAACACATCAATGAGAAGATAAGAAACGGAGAGGTTGTGGTGGTGAGGGCAGATGAAATGCCAGATATATTCGATGAAAATCCGGAGAGGGCAGTAAGGGAAGTGGACATTGTCACTACCGGAACATTTGGCACCATGTGTTCCTCGGGAATCTTTATGAATTTTGGACATTCTGATCCTCCGATAAAGATGCAGAAGGTCTGGCTTAATGATGTTGAGGCATATACGGGAATTGCCGCAGTTGATGCCTATCTCGGAGCAGCTCAACTATCTGAGGATAAAGGCTTTGAGTATGGTGGCGGACATGTAATTGAAGACCTCGTATCTGGGAGAGAGATAAATCTCAGGGCAATTTCATATGGGACCGATTGTTATCCAAGAAAAAAATTGAACACTACAATAACAATTGAGGACCTAAATCAGGCAATGATGTTTAATCCGAGAAATTCGTATCAGAGATATAACGCCGCAACGAACTCGACCTCAGAAGTCATACATACCTATATGGGCACATTATTGCCGGGAATGCGAAATGTGAATTTTGCCGGCTCTGGCGAATTAAATCCGTTGATAAATGACCCAGATTACAGGACAATTGGTCTCGGAACAAGAATATTCCTGTGCGGTGCTCAGGGGTATGTCGCCGGAGAGGGAACCCAACACTCTCCAAAAACGGGCTTCGGAACAATTTCCGTTATAGGGAATCTAAAGGAAATGGATCCAGAATTTTTAAAGGCTGCAGTAATTCAAAACTATGGGACATCTCTATTTGTGGGGATCGGAATCCCAATCCCGATTCTCGATGAGGAGATTGCAAGGAATACTGCAATAAGGAATGAGGATATAGAAGTTGACATATTGGACTATGGAGTTAGGAGGAGAGACAGACCAATAATTAAAAGGGTAAAATTTGAGGAATTGCTCTCTGGAAGAATTGAAATAAATGGTAGGAAGGTAAAGACAAGCCCCCTCTCAAGTATAAAGAAATCCATTGAGATCGCAGAAAAATTGAAGGAATTGATTCTTGAGAAGGAATTCTTCCTTAGTAAATGTGTTGAGAATTTGCCAAGAGATACTGAATTTAAAGAGATGAGGATGATCGAGAGAATTCCAAGAGTAAAGGATATAATGACGAGGAATGTTATAACTGCAAAGGAGGATGACTCAATAGATTTCGTATCAAATTTACTTGTAAAGAATCAGATCGATCAGATTCCGATAGTCAATAATGAAGGTAAACTTGTTGGGATTATAACATCATGGGATATAACAAATGCCATTGCAAGGAGAAGGAAAAGATTAAGAGATATAATGACGAGGAATGTTATTGTATCCAAACCAGATGAATATATCGATGTTGTTGCAAGGAGATTAGATAAGTATAACATAAATGCAACTCCGGTCGTTGATGATAAATACAATGTAATTGGAATAATCTCAACTGCAGATTTGATTAGGAGAGATATTGAAGTAGGTAAAAGGTAAGAAGATGAATAAATACATACTAAGATATTCATCGGATATTGTAGATTCGCCAATAATTGCAACGACGGTGCTTGAAACTGGAATACTGATAAATATTCTCAGGGCAAAGGTTGATTATGATGAGGCAGAATTAATCATAACAATTCTTGGGGATGATGAGGATCAAAAGATGGTGATAGAGTCTCTAAGAAGAAAGGGTGTTGAGGTAATAAGGCTTGGGGAGAATATTGTGAATGACGATACAAGATGTGTTGATTGCGGAGCATGTATTGCACTGTGTCCAACAAATGCCCTATCATTCAATGAAGAATGGAAACTTGTAGTAGATGGTGAAAAATGTATAATCTGTGGAGCATGTATTCGAGCATGTCCGAGAAGAAGTCTATCTCTTCAAGATCTTCAAGAGATTTAGGAAATTTGAATGAATTTAAAATTGAGTATGGAAATTCCAAGATTAAGGTATATTGTGATAAAGATTTAAAGAATGAGGCACTATTAGAACTTGAGAAGAACTACATGCTGCTTGAAAATTATATTATTGAGGATAAATTTTTCCTGACATCCTATTCTCCCCTGAACATAAGTAAAAACGCTCCAAGAATTGTGAAGATTATGGCAGATGTGGCAGAGAGGGTTAATGTGGGACCGATGGCATCTGTTGCCGGGACAATTGCCGAATTGATATGCGAATTCATGCTAAAGAATGGGGCGAATAATGTTATAGTTGATAATGGCGGGGATATATGTTTAAGGGTGAGTAATCCAGTAACAGTTAGAATATATGCGGGCAATTCCAGATTTTCAAATAGAATTGCATTAAAGATCATGCCAGAATCTGGAAAGATTGGTGTATGTACGAGTTCATCATCAGTTGGTCATTCAGTAAATTTTGGAGATGCGGACGCAGTTACTGTCGTTGCAAAGTCGTGTGCATTGGCGGATGCATCGGCAACTGCAATTGCAAATTGCGTAAGGGGTAAGAATGGAATTGAGAGGGGAATTCAGAAGGCAAAGGAGATCAAGGGGATAGATGGCACAATAATAATAAGAGGGGATGAAATGGCATGCTTCGGAAATCTACCAGAATTGGTCACAAAATGAATAAATATCAAAAAGGAGCGAGATTTGAGCGCGAGATAATAAGGAAATTCTGGAAATATGGCTGGACCGCAGTTAGGTCTGCAGGATCAGGAAGTATAAAATTTCCAGTTCCAGATGTAATCGCAATTAAGGATGGAAAAATATTGCTGATAGAGTGCAAGGTCACAAAAAAAGATAGATTAAATGTAAAGAAGGCTGCTACGGAATTAAAAAAATTTTCCGATATTGCTAAATGTGATGCATATATATGTATAAAATTCCAAAAGAAGGAGCCGAGATTCTACTCAATAGACGCCTTAATTTCTAAAAAAAATTACTCCATAGGCATAAATGATAAGTATCTAAGTATTGAAACTATTGTTGGAGAGCAATCACTACTGTGAGTATTCAAATTCTCTCTTAGCTCTTAGAAAACCGCTCTCCGATATTTCTACCGAGTATCAGTAACAAAGCTAATTGAATATCCACAATCCTTGCGGTATATCTCATATCGGTTTAGCAACACACCTCTTCGATTGGACAGATCAAATGCATCTTAATCCTTAATCTCTTCACATACATTCTGGCGCATCAATTCCCAATAAATCCAATCCATTGCTTAGAATTATTCTTACGCAATCAACAAGCAATAGTCTCCTCTCTCTTATTCTTCTCCCAGTTCTAAGTACCTGACACTCCCTATAGAATCTGTTAAAACAACTTGCTAAGTCATAGAGATAATTTGCTATTATATTCGGCTTTAATTCGTTCCCAGCCCTCTCAACTACATTCGGAAATCTCAGTATTTGGAACAGGAGATTCCTCTCTTCGATCTCAAGTCTTCCAATTTTTAGAGATGAGACATCTATGGTGTCGATATCTACATCCGCCTTTTCCAGGATTCTACAGCACCTGGCATGAGCATATTGTATATATGGAGCAGATTCTCCATCAAAATGGAGAGCCTCTTCCCATCTGAATGTTATTGGCTTAGAGGGGGCTGTCCTCAGAATATGATACTTTATTGCGCCTATGCCTATCTTTGGGGCGATATCCCTTGATGCAACACCCCTCTTCTCAATTTCCCTCTCAGCCTTTTCAATGGCCTCGTCGATAAGTTTGTCAACTGGCGCGATGAGCCCTTTCCTCGTTGATAGTTCCATACCCTCAAAATTAACAAATGAATAATGTATTGCATTTATTGGAATGCTTAATTTGTATATCTTTGTCAGAATCGTCTTTAACTCCAGAAATTCAAGTTTATGGTCTTCCCCGAGGACATTAAGCAAAATGTCGCCGAGTTTACTCTTCTCAAGATGATATGCAACATCTCTGGTTAAATACACAGATGTGCCATCGGACCTTTCGATGATAGAAACTCCACCCTTCTTCTCTATGCCAAATTCTCTCAAATCAAGACCAGAACCAATTTCAGTTACCCTCCAGTATTTGCTCTTCTTTAAGAAATTTATAACATCCCTGACCCTCCCCTCTCTTATGTAATCACTCTCGAAATCGAATTTATCAAATTTTATATTTAACTTATCAAATATTTCTCTTTGACCGTTGAGACATTTTCTTGCGATGGATGAAATCTCGTCAAGTATTTTCTCATCACCATTTTCTATCCTTCTTATGACCGATTCTACTCTGTCCGCAAATTTTGAATCCGTCTCGAATCTCTTATTTGCAGCCACATACTCAAAAAATACTACAAAATCATCCTTTTCCTTGTATTTCTCATAAAATTTTATGATATCTCTATCAGGTCTAATTCCATCCCTAAACCCCTGGAAGATTATTGCGATCTGCTTTCCTGTGTCATTAACATAGTAGTGTGTCTCAACCTCAAAGCCATTAAACCTTAATATTCTTGCGATCGCATCCCCAATTAATGAATTTCTGAGTCTTCCAATATGTACCGGACCGGAGGGATTTATCGATGTATGCTCAAGGATTATCCTCTTTCTCTTGTCAAGTGCTCTTCCATAATCGCTACCCCTCGTTCTGACCTCTCTAATGATCTCTGGGAATAATTCCTCATAACCTAGATAGAAATTTAGATACCCATTCCTCGCCTCCACCTTCTCAACATACATCTCTGGTTTGATCTTCTTACTCAATTCAAAAGCAATATCTATCGGGCTCTTTTTCAATTTCCTTGAGAGTCTAAAGGCAATTGTAGAAGAGAAGTCGGCTACCTCTGACTCATATACATCTATCTCATCTATCAAATTCTTATGAATTGCCTTCTTAACCACATCCCTTATATGTTCCAGAATTCTATAATACATCTCACTATTGAAAGAATTTTTATTATAGTTATAATTTCATATAGTTTAATTGAATAATAATTGAAATTGAAAGATGGATGCCGGAAAGGTTGAGGAGATGAGTGGAGCTGAGAAGAAAAAGGAAGAGGGAAAGGGTAAGGGAACCAATCAATTGATAGAGCAATTAAAGAAATCTATCTTAAAATGGTGGATGGAAACGAGGGAGAATAAGGAGGTTAATGCTTGGTTGAAGAGCGCAAAAAAATATGAAAAATCTAAGAATTACAGAAAAGCATTAGAGGCATATTTTAATTTTATTGAAGCAAAATTGAAGATAATTGCATCCAGACCGGGATATACGCTCCAGAGCTATTATGCACTAATTCCATATTACATAAAGATTGCCGAGCTTTATCAATCAATAAAACACTTCACACCCGAGGAGAAGGCGAGAGACTACAGAAAATCTGCCGAATACTATTGTAAGGTAGCAGATATGTATTTGGAACAAAAGGATTATGACAATTCAAATAAATATCTGGAATTGGCATCTATAACATATGAGGATGTTGGCGCATATGATAAGGCCGCAGAGTGCCATCTAAAAATTGCCGATAATTATATGAAATTAAATAATTATCTACTTGTCGTTTCTTCGTATCAGAAGGCAGCTGGCTATTATGAGAAGGCTGGAAAATACAAAGAAGCGTATGATCTTTATATAAAATCTGCAGAAATGAATTCCGATCTTGGAGATGATATAGCTGCAAGTTCATGTTATAGGAAGGCTGGCGAACTCCTGAGAAGTCTTGGAGAGCATGAAAAGGCAGTTGAACTCTACTTTAAGTCAAGCGAGGTTGATTCGAGGATTGGTCGTTATCATGATGTTGCAAAGGCATATATTGGTATAGCAAAGGACTATGAGGAAACAAACAAGTTAGATGAGGCTGCTCACTACTATATACTTGCTGGAGACTCAAGTATGTATTATGATGAGATAACTGCCATCTCCTCTTATTATAATGCCGCAAAGTGCTATCAAAAACTATCCAATTACAAGGATGCTATCTACTACTACAATAAGTCTGCCAATCTATCTCTAAAGGCAAAGAGACCAATAGATACCGCAAAGAGTTACTGGAAACTTGCAGAATGTTATAGAGCATTAGATGACCTCGAAAAATCTGCCGAGTTCTATTATAAATATGGAAAATGCACCGAAGAGATAAATGATAGTGAAGGTCTGGCGGTGAAGGGCTACAGAAAGGCTGCCGAATTATACAAAAGAATTGCCGATGATGAATTTGAAAATAAAAATTTGGACAGGGCAATAAAATATTATAAATTGGCAGCAGAATCATTTGATAAATTGGATGATTTTATTACATCTGGAGACCTCTACTTCAGGGCGGGCAGTCTTGAGGAGGAGAAGGGGTATGGAACAACATTAGATACAATTACAAATGCAATTCAAGAGTATAAGAAGGCGAAAAGGCTCGACCGTGCCGCAGAATGCTATATAGCAATTAATGACTATGAAAGTGCTGCCGAAACCTATTCCGAGTATGCGGACTTCTTTCTAAGTAAGAACAATCTCTTTAGAGCAGCCCACTATCACAAACTTGCCGGCGACTCTTATAAAAAGATAAATCGAAAGGAGCAGATGAGAAACCTCTATAATAAATCAATTCAGGAATACCTAAAATATATTGAACTTATAGAGAGAAAGGAGATAATTGAGACTGAAGAGGCAAATGTGGGAAATGCATTATTTGGAATCGCAGAAGCATATCGAGAATTAGATAAATTGATAGATGCGGAGAAATATTTTGAAAAGGCACTTACCTACTATAAGGAGAAGAATGATCATGCAAATATAGCACTGAGTGAGGCATTTCTCGCCAAGGTATCTGGAAAGTTGATTATAAAACAGGGAAATTATAAGAAGGGGTCTAAATTATTGCAGAGAGCGGTTGAATACTTTAGAAAATCTATTGAGATTGGAAACCTTGATAAAAAATACATCAAATTTTTGGAGAAGAATATAAAAGAGTGTGAAGACATATTAAGTGAAATAGGTAGAAAGCCCGAGGTTAGTTTAACCTTGGACAGATACGCTTATACATTTACAAATAGATTACTGCCAATAAACATAACTATTGCAAATCGTGGTGAGCAAAGAATCTGCAAGATAAATTTTCTTCCCCAATTTCCAGAGAATTTCTCAATCATTAATTCTCCATCTGGATTAAATGAATTAGAAACGGGAAAAACAGTTAAGACGAGTATTGAGATAAAGGTTGACAAACCGGGGGAATATAAATTGATACCAATGGAACTCCTATATGAGGATGAAAAAGGCGAGAAGTATGTAAAATCATCAAATCCAATTACAATCGAGGTTATTGAGGAGCCCCATCTCGGGTCAATCAAATTAGATAATATTCAAGATATAATCTCAACATATAAGAAGTATGCAATAACAAATCTGAACAATAACAACTACATGCAGGCTGGAGACGGATTCAAGGGAATTGGAGATTGCTACAAAAAATTATCACCACAAGATAAGAAAAATGAAATAGAGATGAAAAATTCCTATGCGAGGGCAATACAACTATACCTAAAATTCATAAATTCAATCCCTGAGGATAAAGAATTGAGTGCCGATAGACTGGATCTCCTGGGAGAAGTATATCGGAGAATTGCCCAGTGTCATGAGAATCTAAATGACCTCAAGAATTCAGAAAGATACCTTGAAGATTCAAACAATTACTTTAAGATGGCATCGGATAAGGTAATCAGAATAGAAGACAAGACAAGAATTGAGCAGAAGATAAAAATCAATGATGCTATGGCCTCGAAGATAAGGGCAAAACTTCTCATAAATGAGAATAATTATGAAGATGCCACAAAATTGCTGGAGAAGTCCGTATCCATCCTGAAGGACTCCATGGAGAGGGGCGGTTGGGACAAGGAGTATGGAGAGTTCCTAAATGATAATCTGAAGGAAGCAGAAAATTTATTAAAAAAGCTTAAAAATCAGCATGTAGAATGAATTATGGCTGCGACTTTTCTTTTCTCATTCCTTAATCTATTAAATTCCTTAATCGCATTTTCTGTATCCAAGATCTTTACCTCCACACTTGAATTTAGAATCCTCTTGTCCACTCTACAAATTCTATCATAACCTATACCCATAATCAAGATTTCCGCATCCAATAAATCTTCAACCTCTTCATATGAAATGAAGTGCGACTTTTCTCTTATAGAAGGCACGCCACTGGAATAAATCTTTAAATCAACATACGGAAATGGAATTCCAGAGTATACAGTGAACCCAAAGAAGTGGAGACCAAATCTACCTATTGGATTCAGCAGAATCCAAATCAAAACCAATACAAAAATTAGGATAAACAAATTTTTTACATCCATTCCTAAATAAATTTATGCGTCTCTTATTAAATCTAATCTCGGAGAAGGATTGTGTCTATGATCTCTCCTATTTTAATAAAATTCAGGGTCTTATCTACAATCTCTTGGAGAACTCTATATACAGAAAAATCCATGACAAACCTGGCTATAAATTCTTCTGCTTTTCAAATATCTTTCCGATAGGAAATCTAAAGGAAAATGACTCAAGAAACCTTCTGATCTCATCCCCGGACGGGGCGTTTATAAAACTCCTGAAGAACAGAATCGAAGAAAAAGACTCCATAGGGATAGGAGAAATGCAATTTCATATAGACAAAATTAAAATTTTGAACCCAGTTCTTAGGAAGAATTCGAGGCTGATTTCCGCAACGCCAATAGTGATAAGAATTCCAGAGAGGAATTATGAAAAATATAAAATTCCAGAGGAATATAGAAAGAGGCGCTACATCTTCTGGCGCCCCTGCTACAGCTTCGAAGCCTTTGTCAAGCAATTAGAAGAAAATTTAATTAAAAAATATAATGAATTTCATAAAACAGAGATAGAGATGGAAAGAATCTTCGAGGTCTTTAAATTCATTAAGGGCCCAATAGCAAATCATGTCCTGATCGATGGAAGGGAGCAACTCTTCATTGGAAGTTTGTGGGAATTCCACTTCTCTTACCTAACAAAAGAGCAGAAAAAAATTCTAAATTTCGCCCTGGACTGTGGCTTCGGTGAGAGAAATTCCTTCGGCTTTGGATTTGTGAATATTTTATAAATATTTTATGAATAATTTGGTAATTTCAAGCAAAATCCGTGGTGGTTTATCGAGAAATTGAACAAAAATGACAAACACGGATTTGCTTATAAAGAGGGCTATTGCCACTATAATCGATGATTTCATAAAGCTCTTTATTTCCATCATTATAGTAGTATTCTTTTGGGCGGTAGCATACCTCCTTCCAATAATTAGAGGAGTAATAGCATTATTCTGGCTATTACTCATGTTACTATTACTCCTCCTAATTCCTTTTCTTTACCACATCTCATTAGAGGGGTCATTTGGAGGTGGTCAAACCATTGGCAAGAGAATATTGAAGATAAAGGTAACGACACTCGACGGAAAAATCCCCTCTTACACCCAAACTGCAATTCGCACAATCCTAAGGTTAATAGATATGTGCTTCTTCTATTTAGTAGGATTGGTTGCAATCTTATTATCAGAGAAAGATCAAAGAATTGGTGATGTATTAGCTAAAACTATTGTGGTAGAGGAAAAGACCTGAGAGAGATGGATTTTTGACCCTTGCTATTTTATTTTGCTATTTGGGAACTCTAACAGAGAATGCAAAACAAACTGGTTTGTAGGTATAAGAACTCCATGACTAGCTCCAATGGACTTTAAGTAGTGAGAGAGTTTGACAGAGAACTCATAATTTTGGTTTAAAGAGGGGGTAGAATGAAGTTGAAAGAAAACTGGTGCATTAGTTTGCAAACAAGAAGGGAAAGAAATCGGGGCAGAAACCACTTTATAAGGAAAAATCTTACCGCTCGCTTTGACTTTCAAGTATGAAATTCCTTCTTTCATAGAGTTATTATGAAGGTTTTTTAAGAGAAGGTCCGTTTATTAAATTTAATTTTATAATTGATAATATGCCCCCGATAGAAAAATTAATTGGAAATGCCCATAAGTTCGGGGATGACATAAACACGGATCTGATCATTTCTGGAAGATACAAATTCAAGACGATAAATGAGGAGGAGTTGGCGAGACATGTAATGGAAGACATAGACCCCGAGTTCTATAAAAAAATCAAAAAAGGGGACTTCATAGTTGCCGGTAAGAACTTCGGATGCGGCTCATCGCGAGAACAGGCGCCCATAGCAATAAAATATGCTGGAATCTCAGCGGTGATCGCAAAATCCTTTGCTCGAATCTTTTTCAGAAATGCGATAAATATTGGTTTGCTCGTTATTGAGTGTGAACATACAGATAAGATCGATGACAATGATTTGATTGAAATTGACCTGAGGAATGGCTCAATATTCGATAGAACGAAGAATTTGACATTTAGAATAAGGCGTCTTCCCAAGGTTATGCTCCATATCCTAGAAGATGGCGGTTTAGTCGAGCATTTCAGAAAACATGGAGGATTTAAACTTGAGTAATAAAGGAGGAAGAGGTAAAGTAGAAGATGTACCAAAATACTTCATTCATTCCATGAAACAACTCTTCAGATTTCCATATCTTGCAGTTCCATCTCTAATCTCGAGTTCTCTTCTAACAGGCATCATATGGACACTTATCTTTTCTTTGATACTCCTCTCACTACCAATAATCCCGAGAATAATTCCAATAATAAATAAATTTTCCGAGTATGGATATTACGCGAGCGATTCTGAAGTGTATCAACTTGTCAATGAACTGGAGGGGTTCCTCACTGATATCGGAATCGTATTTGTAATGATCATAATTCTGGGTGTAATTCTGACCATTCTTTATATAATTCTCAACGCATATATAAACGCTGGAAGAATTGGTTATATATGGAAGGGCATAACTCGGGATATAAATCTGAATAATTTTTTTGTTTATGGGAGGAGATATCTCCTTAGAGTCCTGCTCCTGTGGATTATCAAATTCTTCATATTCTTAACCTATTCGATAATATTCTTTGCAATCTTAGCATTCTTTTTTGTTCTACTTTTCATAACAACATACAATGATCTAGATGCCGGCACAATCGCATTAAATGCATTTATATTCATACTAATCCTAATTCTCTCATTAATTCTATATTTTATATTCTGGATTATGATAAGTATTCTGCTCTTCTTCTCGGATATCCTCATAGTGGTTAAGGACTCTAAGGTCATCGAATCCATAGAGAACAGTATAAGACTTGTATGTCGGAATATATGGTGTGTTGCCCTGTTCTATTTAGTCTCCATTTGTATCTGGATTGTATTCTATCTCATATTTGCACCAATAGAATTTATTATTTCACTCTCTGGCTACAACCTTTCTTCACTATCGACATTGATTTCTACACTACTGCTCATACCAATTATAGAGATCGCAAGAATGAATCTCTTTCTGAGTCTGATAAATGAACAAATAATGATTCCAGAAATTGAATCCATTCGTATTAAAAATTTAATTATAAGATGTCTGAGTTTTGTGAAGGAATCGCCACGAATTCTATCTAATTTCGTTTGTAATGATTTTAGGTATATACTGGCATGCTCAATTATTGCACTCTTCGGATTTTATATTGGATATAATGTTGGAAGCCCATTCTCTGTATTTTCTGATACGATATCTGACCTCATTTATCAGAGGGATGGTGGGATACTTGGCACACCCTACACATCACTACCATTTATCGATTTTTTTGAGTATCTCTTCAATAATACATTGGTATGCCTCTATCTATTTATAAGCGGTATATTCCTCGGAATTATTCCATTAATAGGGATATTCAATAATTCCGTATTAATTTCCATTATGTTTGGAATTCTGCCACTTAACATATCAATTGCATCCATAATTCCTCACGGAATCATTGAATTTTCCGCACTCCTAATTTCATCATCTGCGGGGCTAAAATTCGGGCTTCATTTAATAAGAAGAAATTCCAATATAAATGAAGTATTCAATGAGACATTGCGGGTATGTTTATCTGTTTTAATTCTCATTATAATTGCGGCATTTATCGAGGCATTCATTACACCAATAATTACATACATCGCGATGGGATGAATGATGAAGAGGGTTGTCTTGATTCCGGGGGATGGAATAGGTCCAGAGGTTATAGGGTCTTGCGTTAGGGTAATTAATGCTACTGATGCGGATATAGAATTTATAAAAATCGATGCCGGCGAATCTGCAATTGAAAGAGAGGGAACCCCACTCCCAGAAAATGTCTTGAATTTAATAAGGAAATATAAGGTCGCATTAAAGGGTCCGATAACAACACCGATCGGCTCGGGATTCAGGAGTGTGAATGTTGAGTTGAGGAAGAGATTAGACCTGTATGCAAACATAAGACCGGCAAAATCGTTCGATGGAATCAAGACGAGGTATGAGAATGTAGATCTGGTCGTTATTAGAGAAAATACCGAGGGTTTGTATGTTGGAATCGAAAGATACACCAAGAATGAGAGCGAGGGCGAAACGATAAGAAGAATAACAAAGAGAGCATGTGAGAGAATAGTCAGATTTGCATTTGAATATGCAATTAAAGAGAATAGAAAAAAGGTTACTGCAGTTCATAAGGCGAATATAATGAAGGTTACCGATGGAATATTCCTGAATACCGCTAAAGAGGTTGCTGAAGAATACCCAGATATAGAATTTGAAGATAAGATCGTCGATAACATGTGTATGCAATTAGTTACAAGACCAGAATTGTATGATGTAATTGTAACCACAAATATGTTCGGCGATATAATCTCGGACCTATGTGCGGGTCTCGTTGGTGGCTTGGGTGTTGCCCCGGGAGCAAATCTATCGGAGGATATTGCCGTTTTTGAACCAGTTCACGGCTCTGCTCCAAAATATGCCGGTCTCGATAAAGTAAATCCAACTGCAACAATTCTCTCCGGAGTAATGATGCTAAGGCATATAGGAGAAGAAGATTCCGCTAATAAGATAATGAACGCATTAATTGATGTCTTTAAAGAGGGTAAGAAATTGACCTTCGACCTTGGAGGTAGTGCAAAGACATCGGAATTTACAGAATACCTTGTATCCAAAATAAGGGATTGATTAGACGATCTTGAACAAATCCGTCTTTGTTATAATTCCAACTATTTTCTCCTTCTCAACGATCAGAACCGCAGAACTGTGCTTAAGCAATTCATAGATTAATGTTAGAGGTGCATCACCATCTATTGTGGGAAATGGTTTATCCATTATCTTATAAATTGGCAATTCTGATAATGGAACCTTGGATTTATATTCACTTATGCGATTTAGTATCGTCTGGTCAGAGATCGAACCAACAACATTTCCCCTATCAAACACGGGAAGTTGAGAGAATCTGTCCTTTTCCATTATCTCTATTGCATCCCTTACCTTCTGATTTGCCCCTATTCCAACAACGACCCTGTTCATTATATCTCTTGCCTTCGTTACCCTCTCCCTTCTCTTTCTTTCCAGAACTGTAAAGATTCTTGTAACATTATCGTATGACGGCTTTATCCTGCCTTCTTCAATTTCAGTAATCACAGATTGATCAATTCCGGATAATCTTGCAAGTTCTCTCCTACTAATGCCCAATGACTCTCTCAATCTCTTTATATCGGAGATGTTTGGGAAGATTCTGTCCATTTTATATGAATTTGAGAGTATTTATTAAATTGTCAAATTCAAATATTAAAATATTCATCTAGCTTTATACCTTCTTGACCCATATCACCACCGATGATTCCGTTGCCGAGTATAGTCCAATCTCCAAGTCATCAATTCTCGTTTCCATGTCCCGACTACACGCCGCCTCAGTCTCAGAGCCGTCTGGTCCCACAACACTCAACAAAACGGCAGGTATCTCATGCCCCCTATATTGAATAAATTCGACTCTAAATTTATAGCCAAAGATCTCGCCAAATTCATTGTTATTTAATCTCAAGATTTTTGAGCCAGAGGGAATTTGGTATCTATTCTCTGGGACGCATCTACCCAGTCCAGGGATGCATGTCTCATTCTCACGGCAAACATCCATGATTTGAACTCTCGTCCTGAACTTACAAACCCCGTGAACGCATCTCGGTATATACTTGAGGAGTGCGACATTTCCGTTCTCGCAGAAATATGTTCCATGATAAAACTCGCTTCCACAATCATTTGATGAGACGCACGAACTCAGGGATGTTGTGGTTGTAGAGATAGATGTTGAGGTAGTTGGGATTGGTATCGTTGTGGAGGATGTTGATTCAATCATTGTCGTGGTGGTTACTGAGGATGTGGGAATTGAGATTGTAGAAGTTGTGGTGGTTATGTTCAATGTTTTATTAACGGCATTAAATCTTTCCAGTGTCAGGAAAAACACGAGAATTAAAAATGCTATAATAATTACCAATAGAATCTCATTTAATCTCTCATATTTCAATCAAATCACCAATTTGCATAAAATCCTCTTTATTATATTCGCCGCGAGATTTGCGGTTATAGAATTGAATGATTTTGGTGCAATTTCAACTATATCCATGGAAATCAAATTCTTGACATCGTTTAGATTCTTGCAAAATTCTTCAAGATTCCATCCATCTGGCTCAGGTAGGGCGGTTTCTGGAGCAATCGATGGGTCAAAGACATCGATGTCTATTGTTAGATATGTTCTCCCACGGATTTCATCTCCAAGTTTCTTAATTATCTCATATTCCTCTCTTGAGAAGCTTCTAACTCCTCTCTGCACAAGATTAAATCTCTTCATGGCATGATAGGCCCATGTGGCGTGTGAATATTCCACGCCCAGATATTCCCTTCTCATATCTGCGTGTGCATCGAAATCGAGAATTGTATCTGGTTTTATTATCTCCACTATTGGTAGGGTTATCGAGTGTTCCCCTCCCACCGATATTATGAATATTTCCGGATTCCTCTCCAATATTTCACTTATCGTTTCTTTAATCCTCTCTGCTGTTAATTTATAGGATCCGGGAACAACCTCTATGTCGCCAATATCGCAGATCTTTAATTTTTCGAAGATATCGATTCCTGTCTCGGTATCGTAGCCCTCGATATTCTTTAACGCCTCTCTCACAGCTACCGGACCATTTCTACTTCCACTCTCTATTGATGTCGAATCGAACGGAATTCCAATAAAACAGACATCCGCATCTTCCAATTTATAATTAAAATTGACGAATGAATTTCTCGTATAGATCATTTTTTCAATCTCTCGAACAATGCCCATATCATCAGTGGCAATATCAGGGTTGCATCTCCATCTATGGTCACATTCCTCGCACTTTTCTTTAACTTCCCCCACGAGATCGCCTCTCTAAGCCTTGCTCCAGAGAGACTACCATCATACTCCTGTGCAGTTGTTATATAAACACCATAATCCAAACCATCTCTAAACTGATTCCACCACAGTGTGTGATGCTTTGAGATTCCACCACCTATGATCAACGCGCCACTCTTCTCCGCACCAAATACTATATCGGAGAGTCTCTCTTGGTCCCTTAGGAGATCTACTCTAAGGTCTTTATGCATTTGCCAGAACATCCAGAGTTGAGAGCCGAATGCACCATCAAAGAATCCCGGGATAAAGATGGGAATTCTATTCTTCCACGCCCAATAAGTGATTGATTTCTCAGCATTATCCTCATTCCTTAATAATTCACCAATTCTCCATATCAATTCATACCCGGGAATTTCTTTTTCTTCCATATAAATCCTCTCAAACATTGGCTGTAATTTTTTCTCAAGAATTATTCCATAGGACTCATTCGGAATTAAGATATTGCCAAGCCTATTTATTTTCTTTTTATGCAATTCTCCATCATCCATAAAGAAATCTCCATGATAATAGTTTCTCCAGATTCTCGCTAAATCGTGGTCAAGAGTTCCGGTGGTTGTTATTATGACATCAAAGAGTTTCTCTTTAATCAAATCCCTTATAACACCCCTGACACCGGTAGCGATAATGCATGCTGGGAATGAAAGAAATTTCGTGCACTCTTCTCTCTGCATCATCTCAAGAATTTCCACCCCCTGAGAGAATTTCTTTGCAGTAAAGCCCCCTCCATCGAAGAGTTGTTTTACAATTTCGTCAATACTTCCCACCCTCTTTATGCAAATGTCTCTGACGGTTTTCATATTCCGTTTTCAACTAATTTATTATTTGTAATCCTATTTTTAAATTGAAATATTTTTAGGACACATTCTAATTCTTTATCAAGATGAATTTAAATTTCGGGGATATGAAGGTTGAATTGCCAGTTGGAAGAATCCTTCTGATCGGTGTTATCGCGCTACTCATCCTCGGGATAATATTTGCATTGGGGCTCGTGACAATGTCCCAGTCATTGGAGTTTCTGATAAAGGGCTATGGCTATCTCGGAATATTCATCGCATCATTCTTTGGGTCAACGATCTTTGTACCATTTGCGATAGAATTTCTACTCCCCCCACTAAGTTTGTCCTTAGACCCGATCACGATGGTTATTATTGCCTCCCTGGGTTCGATGAGTGGGACATGGGTGAATTATGGTCTTGGATTCATCGGCTCGGAAATAATCAAGAAAAAAATTGAGTATGAGAAGATGGAACACGCCAAGCATATAATGAATAAGTATGGCTGGTTTGGCTTGTTTATAATTCTCATACTTCCATTCCCTTTACCAGTTGATCCCATAACCATAGTCCCTGGAATTGCCAAAATGAACTTCTTAGAATTTTCGATCGTTGTGTTTGTGGGGAAATTTGTAAAATATTCCATATACCTGGAGATCTTTTCCTTAATTCTTAGAATTTTGCACATATAACCTAATTCATTCATGTAAATTTAATATTCCCGAATTATAAGTTTAAATTAATGGAAAATCTAGGTCCGAGATTTAGATTCGATTACGATGCCTTAGAAAAGAAGATTGGGGAGATATCTAAAGAACTAAAAGGTAGGAATTTCGATAGAGATGGCTTGAGGGAAAAAATATTAAGAGATTATGAGATTGAGAAATTAAAGGCGAGCAGGTCAAAGAATGAGGTAAGGTTTCTCGCAGTGGATTCATCGACGGCGAAGATCGAGTTGAGATATGATGCGCTTTGGGGTGTCCATGTGGTTGTTTTGAGTGCGGTTTTTGATTCGATGGAGCACAGGGACCCGATTGCAGATGGGAGAATCTTTTATAGAGATTTGATGTATGATTCTCATATTGATCTCGGAATTTTTAAACCATATAGCAGAATTGATGACAGACTCGAATTCATAAGAATTCAGAAGGAATTTTCATTGATAAATTCCTGCGATATAGAAGCCGATATTTTCCTGATTGATGGTTCACTATACACAATAATGAGGAAATTTAATCTTAGAGAGATGCGTGGGATTAAAGAGTACGATGATTCGCTCAGAGCCTATAATTCACTTCTAAGGAAAAGGACGGTTGGGATGGTTGAGGACTCTCACTCCACAGATTTCTCGAGAAGATTCGGCATCGAATTGACAAACCTTTCATTGTTTGACCTTATACTTGAAGAGAATGAATATGTGGTTGAGAATAGGGATGGTATATGGATATGCTACATAAAGCTGCCATCAAAGAAATTATCCTATAAACTAAAGAGAAGTAGACCATTAACTGTAAGATGGGAATTCTCGTATCCAGAATTTAGAAGAGATTTGGAGAATTTGGTCTATATCTGGTCATTGGAGGATGACATCCTACACCCACAGATTTATCCATTGAGGATTGCAGATTATTTGACGAGGAGGATAAGGATTTCCGGAATCTTAGAGCGACTGGTCAGAGAGAATGACCTCGAGTTAAGGTATAGGGAGAGAAGAGAATGTTGAAGAGAATGTTAGATGGAATGACCAAAATGAAACACCAAGTCAATTCCCAAGAATTTTGACTCAATTTCCATTCTGTCACATGCGCCATAAACCGGGTCTATGAATATTATAACCATTGACTCCGTATTTTTCTCGATCTCCTCTGCTATCTCTACAGCATACTTCTTTAACCCCTCTGGAAATTGTAAGGCTATGAGTTTTGCATTATTCTTCTTTATCTCACCGATAATCCTATCTAATTCAAAATCGTATTCATTCATTCTGTAATTTTGATTTCATTATCTTTTTTATCTCCGCTAAGATCTCTACCTCTTCCTTAGAGAGGCTATCAATATCTAACCTCTCAATATCCCGCAAGGGTATGTATGAGTAGACAACATCCCCCTCATTCAGTTGTCTCCCGATAGTTACATTTTCGATTGCTATTGCGACCTTATCACCCATTTCTGCAGATTTTATCGTTTTGCCCTCGCTCTGAATCTCCCTCACTCTGCCAACGACCCTGCCATCTTCCCTCATGAGTCTTATACCAGAAGAAATTTTACCTGCGAGCACCTCTATTCCAACTATTGCCGGTTTGCTCTGTCTAAACACAAATTTCGGCAATAATCTTATCTTTGCTGGTGTTGGTATCCTCTTCAGAATTTTTGCACGTTCTCGCTCTTGTTCCCTTTTTATCCATTCTTCATAGTCCTCTATCAATTTGTAGATCACATTATTATGGAAAATTCTAACGCCATTGTCTAATGCTAGTTTCTCGGCATCCTTTAATATCTCGGAATTAAACGACAAAATCACTCCAAGATATTTATATGTCTGAGAAACTGCCAATGCCTCGATAACATCCGAGTTTGATACCTTGCCTATGGTTGCCTTTTTTATTGGAATCTTCTTGCTTCTAAGTGAATTTATTAGAGCCTCTAAGGAACCAATTGTGTCTGCCTTTAGGATTACGCCAGCCTTCTCATCATGGATTTCGATATCCATAATTTCTTTTTTAATCTTCTCTATCAACTCCTCACCGCCGACATATATCGGACACCCAGCAAGCGCGTTCTCGAGATTCTTAGCAATTATCTTAACACCCGAGGCGGCATAAACCTCATCGACATTCAAGAATTTATCGCTTGGGTCCCGCATCTCATCCAATGGTTTTGGTTTCAGTAGTGCCTTTACCCTTGTAACGAATGGCTCCTTACTTCCAACAACTATCTTATCGCCCTTCCTCAGGACTCCGTCATAGATTATGACATCAATTGTGGTGCCGAGACCCCTTTCCTCCTTTACCTCCAGGATAGTTCCTCTTGCCGGCTTATCTCTCGATATAGTTAGTTTTCCTCTCAGATATTGCTGAGCAAGCCCCATCAATATCATAAGCAATTCTGGAACTCCATCTCCATTCTTTGCAGATATTGGAACTATCGCAACCGTCTTTGTAAAATCTCTGATATTCGAGAACAAATCGGAATTAAAGCCATGTGTTGAGATCTGGCTCACAAGATTGTAGAATTTCTTATAAAATTCATCCCGAACAAATTTCTGCTGTTCTCCCAGTGGTTTATTTGGAATCCATCCACGAATCAGGTCAATTTTATTTGCAGCAACAACAAATGGGACCCTAAAATGTCTTAAGATATTTATTGCCTCCACGCTCTGTGGCATTAATCCTTCGTTTATATCAACGACAAGTATCGCTAAATCTGCTACGCTTCCACCCCTTCTTCTTAGATTAATAAAGGCTTCGTGACCTGGTGTGTCGATAAAGAGCAGACCCCTTATCTCCACCTTAAGTTTTAATTTCCTTAGTAATGGACCACAAATCTCTCTTATGACATAGAACGGAACATCTGTTGCCCCAATATGCTGTGTTATACCGCCAGCCTCTCTCGACGCAACGACGGTGCCCCTTATATAATCAAGGAGTGTCGTCTTTCCATGGTCTATGTGCCCCAGTACAGAAATTATTGGTTCCCTCAATATTTTCTCTGCCATATAAGGGTATTGGATTACAAATCTAAAAAATTCTTAAGAATTCTGAGACCAACTTCTCCGCTCTTTTCTGGATGAAATTGTACAGCGAATATATTATCTCTATGGATAATTGATGGAAATTCAACACCATACCTCGTTATCGCTACAACAACTTTCTTATCCTCCGGAATTACATAGTATGAATGAACAAAATAAACATAACTCCCAGATTCAATTCCATTAAGAATTGGACACTCTCTTATAATCTCGATACTGTTCCATCCAATGTGTGGCACCTTGACACAATTTGGAAACCTGGTACATTTACCTCTTAAGATTCCCAATCCATTAGCAGATGGATCCTCGTCGCTCTCATCAAATATTACCTGAATCCCGAGACATATTCCAAGAAATGGAACTCCATCGGATATTTTATTCTTTAATTCTCTACCGAATTTATTCAGTTGGTTCATGGCATTTCCAAAATTTCCAACCCCCGGCAGGATAATCTTCTCGGCACTTCCCAATTCCTCGGGATTTGAGATTAGTTCTACTCTTTTCCCAAGGTATTTGCAGGCATTTACTATACTCCTCAAATTTCCCGCACCATAATCAATAACTGCTATCATATTCGTATGATTCTATTGCCGTGATGATCTCCTTGACCTTTTTTATGTTATCTTCCGCTATTGTTCCAGTCACGATAACATCGGCACCATGTTCAACCTTATCCAGTGCGGTCTTTCCATCCCTTATACCGCCACCAACTATTATTGGAATTTCTACTTTATCGTTGATGGTCATTATCATCTCATTCGGAATTGGCTTTTCGGCACCCGAGCCTGCCTCTAAGTAAATGCAATGCATTCCAAAATATTGGGCGACGAGTGCGTAATTTAGTGCCTTTTCTATCTCATTCTCCCCTATAACATCTAACTTGGCAATTCTCTCGACGGTGGTTCTTTTTCTGCTTGTACTTACTATGATGTATCCCATCCCTATTGGATGAACTCCGAATTTCTCAACCAATGGCGCCCCACGAAATTGCTCCCCTATAAGAAACCTCCTATCCCTCGAATTCATTAAACACATAAAGAATATGTAATCTGAAAATTCATTCACCGCATTTGCAGAATTTGGAAATGTAATTATTGGAAGGTCTATGCAATCCTTAATTGCTATTGTTGTCTGCTCAGATTTTTTTCTGCTTATCGTTGAGCCACCAACCATAATTGCATCCGTTCCATAGGATGCGCATGTCTCCGCAATTCTCGCGGCATCCGAGGGTTTTTGCTTATCCGGGTCTATTAATGTAAAGTGTAATTTACGTCCTTTTTCCCTTAACCATTCTTCAATTACATTCCCTCTCACCTTCTTATCACCCCGGTTTTTATTGCCACATCCCTTGCCTCCTCCTTCGTTAATCCATCTCTGAGTATTGTGTATCTATCTCTAATCTTGTGAGCAATTGTCAGTGCCTTCACCACCTCCTCATCCCTTACACCCAATTCCCTCGCCGTTGTTGGGGCGTTGATCCTCTTTAACGAATCTCTAATGTTTTCCCACTCTGCATTATGTAGATACGCCATCATTATACACCCGACACCGCACTGCTCACCATGAAGTGCCGGCTTTTCTGCAATCATATCCAAGGCATGACTAAATAAATGCTCTGCCCCCGAACACGGTCTCGAGGAGCCTGCAATTCCCATTGCAACGCCAGAGCTTATTAATGCTTCTACCAATATGCTCACATCGTCTCTTATTCTATCAATATTCTCAATAACAATCTTTGCACTCATCATTGAAAGAGATGCCGCATAATCTCCATAGTATTCTCCCTTTTCTTCATGTGCCAATTTCCAATCCAATATTGCGGTATAATTTGATATGACATCTGCACAACCTGATGCTAAGAGCCTATGCGGGGCATTCCTAATTATCTCGGTATCTGCAACTATACCTATCGGACTATTCACTCTTATAGAAACCGGTTTTTTATGCTTTAATGTTGCTTGTGGTGATGTTATGCCATCATGTGATGCGGATGTTGGAACACTAAGATACGGAATTCCAACCCTGAATGCGCATATCTTTGTAAAATCTATAACACTTCCACCCCCAACTCCAATGATGTGTCTAATTCCATTTCTCTTTATTAAATTTATACAATTCTCAATTTCATAATCATCAAAGTTCTTAAAGATGTATATATCAGAATCTAATTGATCTGCAACATCCCTGGCTGCAATCTTCTCTATCGTCTCGTCAGTAATTATTAACGGATCATTCTTTAGATTTAGTTCAGAAACGAGCGTCCTTATCTTATTTATTGCCCCATCGCCGACAATTACTCTTCTTGGGAGTTCTATATCCTTCATTTCAATTCTATTTAGAACATAACTACCATTTGTGCATGCTTTATGCCATCTATCTCCAATATATTATCCACATCTATAAATCCCAATTCCGCCGCCCTCTCAACCACATTGTTTCCGGAGAGATTTGCTATTGTTGCATTCTCTAATAAATTATCGAGTTCATCTATATCAACGAGATTTCCCTTATAAAATCCCTCACTCACTTCAAGTTTTAGTTCTCCCTCGAAGAAACTCTTCCCAAGGATTTCCTCATCACACGCTGCAAGTATAATCTCTCCCTGATAATTATAAATTTTTACATATATTCTCATTTTATCTTCCTTAATGGCCACCAACCACCACACGCATCACACTTCACTATCTTCTCACCCTCAAGTTCCGTAAATCTCGTATCTGGTCTTCCACACTCGTGACACAGAACATATTCCTTAGCATATGTTTCTATCTTTTTATTTATAACCTCCCTTCTAACCGCCCTGTTTATAATTGCTCTCTTCCCATCGTAGTTCCCTGGAGCTGCAAGTTCCTTTATCAAAAACAATAATAGATGCCTCGGTTCCCTGCCGAATACATTTGCAATTTCATTGAAATTCTTTATTATTGTCTGGTTCCCCTCAACAAAACTTATAGCCTCCGGAATCCGAAATCTCGAAGGGTTCTTTAGCTTCTCTGGCAGATACTTCCAGGCTCTATCGAGCAATTCTTCATATTTGAATTCCATTTTTGACCGTAAGATAAAGTATAACTTTATCTTTGGCATAAAAATTCACGAAGTGAATTTTTCTTGATTTAATTCTTATCCTTAGTTATGTCTGAATATGTAATAAATTTCCTGTTCACATCTCGAATTAAGGAGTCGCAATCCTGCTTTATCTTTTCCAATGTTGCGATAATCCTCTTCCTCTCCTGCTCTACATCATCAATTAGTTCATATGGTTCAATTGCGGTCCTGAAGTCATCTATCTCAACAACAGTATATTCCGATTGATTCATCACTCTTGTCACCTTTCTGCATATCTTCTCGAGCCATAGATTCATTTCCTCCTTAACCCTTCTCCTTATTATCTTATCGCTATCCAACTCCTCTCGCATTAATCTAACAACTGCTGCCATTGGAAAGGCAAATTTCTTTTCACTTTCCTCATTATGCATTTCATTTTCTTTATTTCCCGTCATTTTAATCAATTGATTTAATTTTTTGTTAATTATTGTCTTGAATCGTAAAAAATAGAACTTTTAAGTCTATAAGTCAAAATAATTATCAAGAGCGCTGGGGTGGCCAAGTCCGGTAAGGCGGCCGGCTGCAGACCGGCTAATCGAGGGTTCAAATCCCTCCCCCAGCTTATAAGTGAATTCTTTATGTGTTCTCTTGGAGCGGGGGTGCCCGAGTGGTCAAAGGGGCTAGGCTTAGGACCTAGTGGCATAGGCCTGCGCGGGTTCAAACCCCGTCCCCCGCAACCTTTAAAGCGTCGATGTCACTTCCACAGTGAATCTCCAAGTGCCATTAGTCCTCCTAAGGGACGCCAACGAGAATTAACAAGGATAAGTTCCCAACGCCATTGCCTTAGATGTCATCGCCTTCAACCCTTAAGAAAGGTTGACCAAAGGTGCGATTTCGTTGAAATCGCACACAAGAGCGTCAGTGACACTTCCACAGTGAATCTCCAAGTGCCATTAGTCCTCCTAAGGGACGCCAACGATAACTAATAAAGATAAATTCCCAGCGCCATTGCTTTAGAGTCAGTAGCACATCTCCGGAATTGAGAGTATTGCCGATAGAATACCGAAGATCAGCATTGAAAGTATAAAGACAATTATCATCATAAATCCAAATGCCAGAAATGACCTCTCAAAGCCGTATCTGGAGTTTATTGCTGCATATAACATATAAACGGAGATTCCCGCCGATATCAAATGCAGAATTCTTGTCTCTGAGATTATTCTAAAGATTCCGGATATCAGGAGTGGTGTCGAGATATAAGCAAACAGGGTAACTCCCTCTTCCCTGCTAACATCTCTACCAATCAATCCCCTACTAAAGAAGTGGAACGTATGTCCAGCAAAAAATGGTGTAAAAATAAAAGTTAGATAGTAGAGGAGCGCAGATTTAAATGAACTTACTATGTCGCATGCTGGCTCGCTTCCCCAGAGTGTCTCTCTAATAGCGAGCCAGAATCCAGACAAACCAACGAGTTTCCATAAATTCAAGAAATATCCGATGAATGTAAATGTTCCAAGAATTAGCATATAGATGAGCATATGTCTCCTAGAATTTTCTTTCATATTCTTGAAGAATTCTGAGAATGTATATGGATTTAATATCTTAACTATGTTCCTTAGGTCTTGCTTTATTGCGGGACCAATCTTCCTTATATCTATCTGAAATGCCATTTTATTTAGGATATTCTTATTTTTTCTATTAGTAGTTTTGAAAATAAAAATGTTTGACACGGTAATAGTGAGGTATGGTGAAATTTTCTTAAAGAGTGAATTTGTCAGAAAAAAATTTGAGAAGGAATTATTGAGGAATATAAAGTTCAGACTGAAAAATTCGGGATTTGAATTTAAATTTATAAGAAAGAGGCACCGAATCTATATAAAATCAAGTAATGCTGAAGTGATGGCAAATTCTCTAAGAAATGTTTTTGGAATAGTATCCATTAGCCCCGCAATTCAAACCAATGCCGAAATTAATTCAATTAGAGATACTGCGGTCAGATTTGCAGAGAGTATTCTAAATAAAGGGGATACATTTGCCATCATAACATCAAGATCGGGAGAGCATGAATTTAAAAGCCAAGATATAAACAGCGAGATTGGCTGTGAAATTCTAAAGAGAATAAAAGATGTTTCTGTAAACCTAGACAACCCAGAGAAGAGAATTTATATAGAAATAAGGGACGATTTGGCATTCGTATTTGATAAGAAGATTCCCGGGGTTGGGGGATTGCCGTACAAAACCCAGGGCAGGGTTGTGGTGTTAGTATCTGGTGGAATAGATTCCTCGGTTGCAGCATGGATGATGGCTAAACGCGGCTGTGAATTAATTGGTGTTCATCTCGGCTCTGAGGAAGAAATAAAAAATATAATGGAGGTACTGGAGAGATATACCGGATATAAAATAAAAATCTACTCCTTCGAATATGACAATATCCTCGAGAGAATATCAGATATTGCCGGAAAATACACATGTATTGTATGCAAGAGAGCGATGCTCAGAATAGCTAGTAGAATTGCAAAGATGGAAAATGCATCGGGAATTGTAACTGGAGAAAACATTGGTCAGGTTGCGAGTCAAACACTAAAGAATCTTAAGGTTATAAGTTCTGTCTACAGTCCGATCTATAGACCACTAATAGGAATGGATAAGGATGAAATTATAAAGATTGCAAAGAAGATTGGGGTTTATGAATTCTCAACCTCGAAGAGTTGCAGATATGTTCCAGGTAAGCCCGCAACCACTTCGAAATTAAAGAAGATTGAAGAAATTGAGAATAAAATTGGAATTGGAGATTTAATTGAGAAGTTGATGAAAGGATGTCAAAACCAGTAGTAATTTATTATGAGAAGGATATTGCAGGAAGAAATATTGCAGGTATTCTAGAGGATGAATTCTCGGGGATTTGGATAGAGAAATCGAAACGGGAGATTCTGTATATGGACTCGTGGGAATTCGAGATTCCATCGATATGTATTATTCCGCATTGTCATAAATCAAAATCCAATATTCCCTCCCTAACGGTTCACTCGCCAGGCAATTTCGGGGTGGCAGAGTCCGGCGGCACCTCAAGGGAATTGGGAATCGCTCCGGCATATTACCTCAGAGAGGCATTAATTTATTTGGAAAGTGAAAAACGAGATATGAACTTAGAATATGAGGTTAGTTTTGAAGTCACACACCATGGCCCAACAAAATTTGAATTTCCAATGCTCTTTGTTGAGGTTGGAAGTTCAAAGAGGCAGTGGAATGATATTAAAGCGTGTAGAGCAATCGCCAATACAATCTATAGATTAATTAAATTCAATCCAAGTAAAATTCCCGTGGCAATAGGCTTCGGTGGTGGGCATTACTGCAGAAAGTTCTCAAGAATTAGGGATTATGCTCTCGGTCATATATGCCCAAAATACAATCTTCACAACATTGACATGGAAATGATTCAAAAGATGATCCTTAGAACATTTCCAAGACCGGGGTTTGCGATAGTTGAGAAGAAGGGTATGGGCGGAGAAAAGAATAGAATTCTGAATCTATTAAATGATGTGGAACTCGATGTAGTTTTTATCTAAGAGGTATCATACATATATCGGTTCTGAGGTTATAATATGCTTAAGTTTTTCCTCGGGAATTTTATGATCAGTTTCATACGAAACCCCCTCTAACTTAATTCCCGTTCTGTCGATATATAGCAAGGTCCACCAGATTGTAATGATTGGTGTTATTATCCCGGCAAGAAATAGAGCGTAAAAAATTAAAAATCCAAGACTAATAATCGCGCCGAGAATCGGGATTATGCCAAAAAATGAAAACATTGCATTTGATAACATTTCCGCAGCCCATGTAAGACCATAACTGACAAATAATAATAGAATTACAGAAAGTTTATTCCTCATCACCACAGAATAACTATCTTGTAATCCATCGATGCCACCAATATCTCTGATTACTATTGAAAATGGAACCAATATCATCACCACATTAAGACAAATAAGATACAAACCAAAAAGCAGAGAGGAAACTAATATTAGAGATAGAGCAAGATTGAACATATTCAATTTAAATGCAATAATTGATGGAATGAGTATGATGCCTCCCAAAAGCGACAGCGCAAATATTAGCATATTGGCAATAAAGAGTTCGAGAAATTTCCTCTTGCCATACTTCATCATGTCTCCGAATGATGTCCTTCCGGTTTCTATTGCTTCCTTGGACATCCCCACGGCGCCAGCAATAAAGAACGACTTTATAATGTTTAATAAAATTACCACAAGACATAATGATAAGAACAGAAACGCGATAATAATTAAAACATTGTTAAAGAATATATTCAAAGATGCCAAGATAATTCCCATAAGAATTAATGCAAATGCTCCAGTAAGTATCTCAAGTAATAGGCTGGATATGAAGGGTAACCCTATCAGCATATTTCTTCTCCATATATCATATCCCTCCCTAACTATATCCTCAATAGATTTCGCCATTCTTCTCAAAACCTTCATTACTTTTTTTGCTTATATACAACATGGCCCACCACAATGTGCTTAATGGCTTGAACACGAAAATATTTAGAAACTCGGAGATGATCAAAAAAATTGGAATTGCCACCATAAATATCACGATAAATATTGCAAATAATCTTTCTACTATAGATGAAGTTGGTATTATTCCAGACACTATTCCCCACACACCCAAGGGAATTTTTATATGTGACAATACAAAGATTCCAATGGAGAGCACCATCGCCACAATAAACATAACAAAGTAACTAGAAAATTCGCCGAGATATTTTATGAAAACAAAGAGAATTGCAACGGGAAGTTTATTCTTAATTGAGAATTTATAGCTCGCCCTCAGGGCATTAAGTGGACTAAGGTCGTCTATAACTATTGCAAATGGCATAACCATAAATAGAATTGTTATTATGAGTAATAAGATTCCAAGGATTGAAAATCCAAATCGTATTATAGACTCTCCAACTATGGGAAAGATTGGAAATGTTATCAAAACCGGACACCCACAAATAAGCAGGACCAATACAAAGGTAAGTAATGACAATATGAATCTCGCAATAAACACATGAAAAATCTTTTCTCCACCATACTTCATCATGTCTCCGAATGATGTCCTTCCGGTTTCTATTGCTTCCTTGGACATCCCCACGGCGCCAGCAATAAAGAACGACTCCGTGATCATAAGGATCAATATTAGAGACGATACCAGAATTGGGATCAGTATAAAATTTCCCTGCATCTTAAATAAGGTATCAACTATCATCCTAATGTTGGCGATCGTGGTAGTATCCAACAAACCCGACAAACCTAGGGCAATGAAAAGGAATATGCAGCACAAAATAGAAGACACAACAAAATTAAGGAAAAAGGGCAGTGCGAGATTTGGATTTCTCCTCCATAATTGAAAGCCGTTCCCGAGGATATCCTCTATACCCTCTATACTCTCCACCATTTTTGGTTAACTATTGTGCTTTATCTTATAAAAATTTAGGAGTTCTCACAACACACAAAGTCTCACAAAGTTTGGAGAAAAAGTTTGGAGAAGAGATTAAAATTAATACTATGAAATAAATCTATTTTAAAAGATTTGTTTTAATCTATGTTTTAAAAAAGAACTTTTATAAAGAACTATATTTGATATATTTATTATAAAAGATTCTTTAAATAAAATCTTTTTCTATAAATATTTTAAACTATAGGTTTTTTGTATCGTCCGATGAGCAAAATAAGAGAGTACACTAATACAAAGATAAGAGAAAACATATTGTGACAATATATAAAATCGCTCCGACCTAGTTCGGGGATGCCCTCATCTATATATTGTAACAATGTGGAAATGCGATTTTTCCATAGTTTTGGCTATATTAAATGATAAAAATAGATGGGAATATGCAAAAACTGGGATTTTTGTCATTGTGACAATATATAAAATGGAAATTAAAGTGGTTTAAAAGTGGTTTAAAATTCAGAAAGAGACATCATGCGTTATATTTTTGATTTCTAAGGTATTTATGTGTCATTTGGGGTATGGTAAATGGCACAAAAATGCCATTTTCTGACGATTTTTTCCGACGATTTTGCAAGAAAATCCTGGCTTTTATGTGCTTTATAATAAATTTATTATAAAAGACATTTTAGAACAAATTAATTAGAAAGGATATTTCTTAATAGATTGTTTTTAATAGATTATTAAAAACATATCTTTTAATATAGATATATTCTATTATACTAAATTGTTTAAGTTTGTTTAAGTGAGAGTTAAACTACTTAAAAATGAGTAAATAATTATTTTTGAGTATTTAAATATCCATTCATAATCAATATCAATAATACATACGGTGGCATATAGAAAATGATGATAAACTCCTCATTTCTTGTTGGTGAGAGACTCGAGATGCTGGAAGAGGGGCACATCATCATAGAGAATGGCAGAATCGTTGAGATTTGTGATGGTTATGAAGTTGGTGCCATAGATATGAAAGACTACATAGTAATACCCGGATTGATAAATGCGCATACACATGTAGGGGATTCGTTTGCCAAGGAGGCTGTCCTCGGAATGAATGTTAAGCGAGCAGTAGGTGAAAGGGGTGAGAAATGGAGACTGTACAGTAAAACGGATAAAAAAACCATAATTTCTGGAATTAAAAATTCTATCGAATATATGCTAAATTCTGGGATAACGACATTTGTAGATTTTCGAGAATATGGCAAGAATGGAGTAGATTTATTGAGGAATTTACTTGTGGAATTTCCAATAAAGTCGCTGATCTTGGGGAGGGACATAGATATCGATGAATGTGACGGTCTTGGTCTGAATTTATATCAATTGGACCAAATTCCAGATGATAGAAAGGGAAAAATAATTGCAATTCATGCCGGTGAGAAAAATGGCGAGGTTGAAATTGCATTAAGATACGACCCGGATGTGATAATCCACTTCGTTCATTATACCGAGAGTGACCTCGCTACCACATTAAGGAAGGATATCTCCGTGGTCATCTGTCCTAGGAGCAATTCGGTTTTAAGGGTTGGTCTTCCGAATGTTAGAGAAATTCTCGATTACGGGATAAATGTTGCCTTGGGAACTGACAATGTGATGATAAATTCCCCGGATTTATTTAGAGAAATGGAATTCGTATCAAAAATTTCATATCTAAGTAGAGAAATCCTGCCGGTAGAGGTGTTACAGATGACAACGGTAAATGCAGCGAAGGCATTTAAATTAAATTCGGGAGTCATTGAAAGGAAGAGGAATGCAGATTTAATATTTATTGATAAGAATGCACCAAATTTAAAATATAATAGAAATATAATCGCAACCATTGTACACAGATGTAATCCAGAAAATGTAAGAAAGGTAATGATTAATGGGAAATTTGTTTTGGATAAGGATATGAAAAAGTGAAAAATTCGATCAATAAGGCAATAAATGCATTGAGGAGGGGTGATTTCGTATTAATCCACGACTCGGAGAGTAGAGAGAACGAGACAGACCTCGTGATTGCCGCACAATTTATAAAACCGAGAGACATAGCAAGAATGCGTAGAGATGGTGGCGGATTGATATGTATTGCCGTCGATGAGGAGATTGCCAACAAACTAGAATTGCCGTTCATTACTGAGGTATATGAATATGCAAGTGAAAAATTTAGAATTTTAACCCATATAAGACCAGATGACATTCCATATGATGAAAAGTCTTCATTCTCAATAACAATAAATTACAGGGATACATTCACTGGAATTTCAGACTACGACAGGGCACTAACAATAAGAAGATTTGCACAATTCTGCAAGAGAATGCCAAAAAATATGGCGGAGAGATTTGGAGATGAGTTCAGGTCCCCCGGGCATGTGCCGTTATTGATTTCCTCTGGAATAGAAAATAGAGAGGGACATACAGAACTATCAACGACATTACTAAGAATGGCAAACCTAACTCCGGTTGCGGCAATATGTGAAATGTTAGATTCTGGAACATACAGGGCATTATCAAGAAGGGATGCAATTAGATACGCAAATGAAAATAATCTCGTATTTTTGGAGGGCGATGAGATAAAGAATTTTAAAAAAAATTAATTTATTAAGTTGGGTTAAGATGGCGAGGATTGGCATAGTAGATACAACATTTGCAAGATATGATATGGCAAGTGATGCAGTAAGAGAAATAAAGAATTTGGTCTCCGGTGTGTCAATAATAAGGAAAACCGTTCCTGGAGTTAAGGACCTGCCGGTTGCCGCAAAGAAATTGATTCAGGAGGAGGAATGCGACCTCGTTATGGTATTTGGGATGCCGGGAAAAGAAAAAATAGATAAAATCTGTGCTCATGAGGCATCCCTTGGGATAATAATTGCTCAATTAATGACCAATACTCACATCATTGAGGTATTCGTGCACGAGGATGAAGCAGAGAATGAAAAGGAACTTGTGAGGATATGTAGAGATAGGGCAATAAAACATGCCAGAAATGCGATAAAGCTTTTATTTCATCCCGATGAATTAATTAAAGAGGCGGGGATGGGCAAGAGACAGGGCAAGGAAGATGTTGGACCATTAAAGATTTAAAATTTAAAAAATGGCAATTGGTAGTTGGTTTAGAATTCTAACGAATTCGAGAGAAATATTCTATAAAGAAGAAAATAATGCAAGCCTTGGAGGAATAATCACAAATATTGTATTGGTTCATATTATACTCTTCATCGTATTAATGGCATTCGTTCTCATTCTATTGATTCCAGTTTTAATTAAAAATCCAGAGAAAATTACGGATGAGTTGACATTTGGATTAATAATATTCATTCTTCTAATGATAATCTCCACGATAATTTCAATCGTAATCTCTCTCATTGGGATATTTATTGCTTCTCTGATCGTCTTTTTTGTTTCCAAATTATTTGGCAGTTTGGGGGATTTCATAACTCAGACATATCTGCTCTCGATAATCTGGGCATCTAGTACAATCGTTAATGTTATTATTGCTGGCTTGCCATCTCTCATCCTCTATTCCATTGATGGTGCAATTGCCATGTCATTCGGTAATGTAGTTGGAATTATAGTATTAATTGTATTAATGCTACTCTCAATCTACTATCTCTACATAACCATAGTTATGTTAGAGGAGGTCCATGAATTTGGTGCATTAAAATCAATTCTGACCATTGTAATTTCTACTGCGATAATGGTCGTTGGTTTAATTGCCATATCCATACTCCTGTCATTTGTCTTATCATTTGGTTTATCTGCAATGCTCTCAACGATAATCTCCTCGATGCAAATAAATCTGCAAACGAATGAAATAGGTGAAATCGGGGTTATGAGATATACAGAATATACAAGCCCAGAATATAATTTCCATATAAAGTACCCAGAAAATTGGACAGTGAATGAAACATCTGAAGGTGTAATCTTCCACTCCGGAGATGATGCCGCCATGGCTGTGAGTGTAAGGGAGAATATTGGAGACATGAGTCTTATAGGAGTGTCAAAGATAATGGGGGTCCAAAGGCTTTATAAATTGCGGGAGATTCCCTATGAGGGGATATCTCAGGATGGGGTTAAATTGAATGGAAGGGATGCGTATCAGATAATTACAATCGCAACAATTGACACACAAAAGGTAAAGACAAAAGAAATATTTATGGTTGAGAATGGAAACGCATATGCAATTACCTACTCGGCAAAATTTGAGCCAATTGACATCTATTCGAAATATGAAAATGTAATTGATGAATGCATCAATTCATTCAGTATCGTGGGATCTCGGGGTGAAAAAGAATTAACAATTTCCAAGATGAGGACGCATGAGACCATAAAGACATCAGGATTCTCATACGAGTTGTACCTACCAGATGATTACTCGCAGAAAAAATCCTATCCATTAATATTCTGTATGTCCCCCAATGGAAATGGAAGGGATTTCTATAACTCAGTATATCCCATAGCAAATAGATATGATCACATCTTAGCTTGTTCAAATGACTTTTCAAATTACAAAGCTATAGATGAATTTCTACCCCAGATCTATAATGCCATAGATGACATTCAGAGGAGAGTAAATATCGATGAGAATAGAATATATGCCTGTGGCTTCTCCGGAGGTGGAATGGCAACCTATGTAGTTTCTTATTTTAAACCAAATTACTTTACTGGATTAATAGTGAACAATGGTGCAATTCATGGAAATTTATACGATGTTGATATGCTGAAACAAATGGGTGTTAAGAAGGTTGCACTGATATGTGGCAAGGAAGACTCAATTGTTTCATGCTCTCATATGAGAAACGATGCAAAATGGCTCAATTCTGCGGGAATTGAAACGAAGATAATTGAATTTGATGGCGGGCATGAGATTGCTCCTCCAGATGCATACGAAGAGGCGATACTATGGATAGAATCTTAGAATTTATAGAATTAGAAATTTATAGAATTAGAATTTAATAGATATAGAGATATAGAGGTGATGCGATGGAAAAAATTAAAATGGCAATAGTGGCTTCGGAATTTAATTATGATATAACATATGCGATGGTTGAATTGGCAAAGGAGCATGCCAGATTTCTTGGAGTTGAAATTAAGAAGATTATAAAAGTTCCGGGGGTATTTGATATGCCCCTGGCTGTTAAGAGATTACTGAAGAGAGATGACATAGATTGTGTTGTAACCCTGGGGGCGGTGATTGAAGGGCAGACAGAACACGATGAGATAGTTGCCCAGCACGCCTCGAGAAAGATTGCGGATCTCTCCCTAGAGTTTAATAAGCCAGTTGCTCTTGGAATTGCTGGCCCGGGAATGAGTAGGTTAGAGGCACATAAGAGAGTTGAGTATGCAAAACGCGCCGTCGAATCTGCAGTAAAGATGTGCAAGGTTCTTAAAGTGGAGGATGGAGAAGATAAAAGCAGCAACGATGATTCTGAAGATTCCGAGTATGGGATAAATCCAAATGTTGGAAAATTCCTAGAGATGGGCTGATCATTAGAGTAATTTTAGATTTCCGGTTATCTTATCGATTTCATCCTCTGGGGCTGGACCGATACCGACACAAGTTATTGTACCTGGGGGAATCTCGGTCCTTCCCTGATCCCTTATCAATGCGGTGGGAAGTCTCGATTCCTTTGCACGCTCATAGATTTGAATTAATTCATCCAAATTTTTGCATTTAAGAATAGATTTTTTCTGTCCTTCATTTAGCCATCTATCCTTATATTTACTTTCTTCCGCCGCAGATATCGCTGCATGAGCAACTTGAGAAGCCAATTTTCCCCTACTAAGCCTTAGGTCATCTCTAACAACAATAACCTGTTTTAGTTCCATTCCATTATTTCTTTTATCTTTATTAATATTGAAATTCTTAATATTGAATACTTAATATGGATAGAATAATTTTGGATTGAGATAGAATGGAACAAAAAGAGCTATGGATAAAGGCAGACCACGATAAGGAATGGGATAAGAGGAAGAAATTGGTTACGAACGCGATCGAGATCGGTGCCGATGCGGTAGTAGTTAGAAATGGAGAAGTGGGAAAGGTGAGAAAATTAGGAATAATCAAGGTTATTGCAAATGACAAGGATGCAGATATATTCTTAGAGAATAATGTAGAGAGATTATCTGAAGTTAAGGGAGAAACAGCATTCTATAGAGAGATAAAGAGTAAGAAAGATGAGGGGATAATTGCAAATGCCGGGAAATTCTCGAGATATGTCATTGTAAAGGCATTAAACTGGAAGGTGATTCCCTTAGAGAATCTTATTGCACTATTGCAGGGTAAATCAAAGATTATTGTTGAGGTGGAGAATTTAGAGGATGCAAAATTGGCATTGGAAACATTGGAGGTTGGAGCGGATGGTATTCTCGTGAACTCCGGCGTTAAGGAGGCAAAAAGGATAAAGAAATTTATTGATGAAATATCAACTGGAAGATTGGAATTGAAACCGGTTAGAGTAATTAATATTAAGCAAGTGGGTATGGGCGATAGGGTTTGTGTTGATACATGCTCAATATTTGAAATTGGAGAGGGTATGTTAATTGGCTCCCAGTCGAGTGCACTATTCCTAATACATTCGGAGACGATAGAAACTCCATATGTCGAGACGAGACCATTCAGGGTGAATGCGGGTCCAGTTCATGCATATACGAGAATGCCCGATGGGAGCACAAAATATCTATCTGAACTAAATGCTGGAGATGAAATTCTTGCAGTGAACTGGAAGGGAGATACGAGGAGAATGGTCGTGGGAAGATTGAAGATTGAAAAGAGACCTCTATTGCTTATAGAGGCCGAATTTAATGGAAAAAAATTCAAAACATTAGTTCAGAACGCAGAAACAATAAGATTGGTTGATAAGAAGGGCAAGGCTATATCTGTTGTGGATTTGAAGAAGGGTGATGAAGTATTGGCATATATTGAGGACAAGGGTAGGCACTTCGGCATTAAGGTTGATGAGAGTATCGAGGAGAAATAATTTTCAATGCATCACTTATAATTTTCTCGTGGTCAAATGCAAGTCTCGGCAATTCTGACAGATTAAATTTCTTAGCATCCTTTGTATCGGTATTGGCTATTAATTTACCGCCGATTGGATGGCACAGAAAGCAGATGGACACCGTATGACCCCTTGGGTCTCTATCAGGATCGGAATAAACACCCACAATTCTATCAATCTTAACATCAAGACCTGTCTCTTCTTTGACCTCTCTAAGTATAGCGTTCTCAACGGTCTCACCATATTCAACAAATCCCCCGGGCAATGCCCACATATCTTCAAATGGCGGGTTTTTTCTCTTAACTAATATAATTGAGTTATTCTTCAGTATTACTGCATCCACGGTCAATCTTGGGAATTTTTCGGGCATTATAAAAATTTTAATTCCAAATCTAATAAATAGAAATCTGAAATTAATCTGGAAATTAATGGGGGTGATGAGAAGGGGCCCGTGGTCTAGGTGGTTATGACGGTCGGAATTTCCCGACGAGAAACTCGGAATAAATGAATCAAAGTGTGGCTGAACGAAGTGAATGCCACACCCGCATGTCAACTGGGCGTGACAGTTGGTCGGAATTTCCCGACGAGAAACTCGGAATAAATGAATCAAAGTGTGGCTGAACGAAGTGAATGCCACACCCGCATGTCAACTGGGCGTGACAGTTGGTCGGAATTTCCCGACGAGAAATGTGCGATTTCAACGAAATCGCACTTAACATTACACTAAAGGGGCCCGTGGTCTAGCTGGCTATGACGTCGCCTTGACGCGGCGAAGGTCCCCGGTTCGAATCCGGGCGGGCCCATCTATATCCATTTTATGAAAAAAATTATTCTCACTCTTTTATTCTTTTAATTATTTTTAAA
>Ga0209410_1000017_pt1 | contig 77197 bp, 70 predicted proteins | sample Mar14436cmmetaG_FD_184135 | JGI IMG/M metagenome (GOLD analysis project Ga0209410, IMG submission 184135) | Marine hydrothermal vent microbial communities from Guaymas Basin, Gulf of California to study Microbial Dark Matter (Phase II) - Marker... ... | reverse complement strand
ACTATACAATCCTTGTATAGCTTTAATTAATTTCATATCTAACCTACTTAGATCCTCATACAAATATACTCCTTTAAGAAGTGGCAACGCCTCTAATAATGCTGGGAGACTATTATTTGAACTATGGTATATTATTAATCCGACTTTAGACCTATTTACAGACTCTATAATTAACTCTTCAGTACCTCCACCACCTATTAAAAATATCGATACGTCACACTCTGGAATATCTTCATCTTCATTAATTACTCCATACCACGTGGATGATATATTATAGTTAACTAGAGTTTTCCTAAAATTATCGGCGAGCCTACCTACTATATTATATATATCTAATCCGCTTGATAATACATAGCTACATATCTTCACAAGATAATTTATTTATCTATTGTAGAAATTAATATAAGACAGTAGCTAAAACTATGATAAATATAGATATGCTTGAGGTGATAGACCATTGATTTCCCTAGAATGAGACTCACCGAGATCGAGGAGAGGATCAAGAAGTATTGGATCGAGAGGAGGATACCTGAGAAATGGAGAGGTTGGGTCGATGGTAGACCTGTCTTCTCATTCCTAGAGGGCCCACCTACAGCAAATGGATATCCACATGTTGGTCATTTAAGAGGGAGGACATATAAGGATACAGTATTGAGATACTATAGGATTCTGGGATATAATGTATGGGCTCAAGGCGGTTGGGATGAGCAGGGACTCCCTGTCGAGGTAGAGGTTGAGAAGAAGTTGGGGATAAAGAATAAAAAGGAGATTTATGAGAAGGTTGGGCTGGAAAAGTTTATTGAAGAATGTAATAAGTTAGTTGATCATTACCTGAGTTACTGGGAGGATTACGCGACTTGGAGGCTCGGCCTGTGGCTGGATCTAGAGGGCGCATATGAAACTAGGAAGGCCCACTATATTGAACACGTCTGGAACTTTATATATAAGGCGTATGAGAAGGGCCTTCTTTACAAGGGTTATAGGGTGCTCCCATTCTGCCCAAGATGTGAGACAGCGTTGAGTGATATGGAGGTTGATCAGGGGTATAAGGATAAGGTATCTCCATCGATCTATGTGAAGTTTAGATTGGAGGGTGATGAGGATACTTACCTAATAATCTGGACTACGACCCCATGGACCCTCATCGATAATGAGGCTGTTGCAGTACATCCCGATGGTGATTATGTTAAAGTTAGAGTGGGTGATGAGTATTGGATAATCGCTAAAAACCTGGTTGATGAAGTAATTAAGTTGTCTAGAATCGGTGGATATGAGGTTATTGAAGAGTTTAAAGGCATTAAACTAGAGAAGTTGAAGTATATTCATCCATTATTAGATGAGGTACCTATACATAGAGAGCACTCCAACGCACACTATATTACACTAGCTGATTATGTCTCGCTGGATGAGGGTACTGGACTTGTACATACCGCGCCAGGCCATGGACCTGAGGACTACGAGACTGGTATGAGGTATGGACTCCCAATCACAAGTAGTGTTGAGATCAACGGGGTATTCAATGAATACAGTGGAGTATTTAAAGGTCTTGATGTAGATGAAGCCTCTAAATTGGTTATAGAGATCCTAAGGAATAAGGACCTATTAATATACAGTGGAAAGATCGTACATAGCTATCCACACTGCTGGAGATGTGGCACACCCCTAATCTATAGGGCAGATGTACAGTGGTTTATAAAGACTACGGAGATAAGAGATAAGTTCTTAGATGCTTTAAGTAAAGTTGAGATCTACCCCGAAAAGCTAAGGAATAGGTTTGAGGATTGGCTTAAGAACCTAAGAGACTGGACGATATCCAGGTCTAGAATCTGGGGTACACCCCTACCCATTTGGATATGTAAAGATGAACCAGATAAAATCTTGATTATAAAAAGTGTTGATGAACTTAAGAAATATGCGAAGAAACTTCCTGACGTTGATGATGATAAGCTGGTTCATAGACCTTGGATAGATATGATCGAAATCGAGTATGATGGATGTGATAAATGGGTTAGAGAGCCGTATGTAGTTGATGTATGGATAGATAGTGGCATGGCATGGATAGCCTCAGTAGACGGCTTAAGAAATAAGGATTTATTTAACAAGCTCTATCCATATGACTTTATCACAGAAGCAGTAGACCAGACTAGAGGCTGGTTCTATAGTCTCTTAGCTACATCAGTAATCTATAATGATATAGCACCATATAGAAGGATCTTGATACAAGGTCATGTACTCGATAAATATGGTAAGAAGATGAGTAAACACTTAGGTAATGTTATATGGGCTACAGATTTATTTAAGAATAATAGCATCGATGCCAGTAGGCTATATATACTGAGTAGATATGCACCCGGCGATCCATTTAACTTTGATCCAGAGGAGATCAAGGATATCGTAGGTATTTTAAATATAGTCTGGAATATATTCAGATTCGCATATACCTATATGGACTTAGACAACTTCGATCCATCGACTCATAACATCGATAGGTATGGAGATAGATTGAGGATTGAGGATAGGTGGATTATAAGTAGGATTAATACGGTGCTTAAAGACTTTAAGGAATATATGGGTGAATATGAGATTCATAGAGCGTCTAAAGAGCTAATAGACTTCTTGGTCAACGACGTCAGCCGGGTTTATATAAGGCTTGTGAGACCTAGGGTATGGATTGAGGAGGGCGAGGATAAGTATATCGTATATTCAACGTTATATTATGTATTAATCCGGGCTATGAAGCTAATGAGTATATTAACACCACACTATGCTGAGGAGATTTGGCTTAGATTCTTTAGAAGGTTCGATAAGAATTTGGAGGAAAGTATACATTTATCTAAGATCGAGGATGTAGAACATAGTAGAATCGATTCTAAGTTAGAGAAGAATATGAGGAAGGCGCTTGAAATAGTCTCGGTAATATCTTCATTAAGGAATAAATTAAGTATTAAATTGAGGTGGCCTGTAAGGGTTGCGTATGTTGAAGGCGAAGATTATAGAGAGTCTGTTACAGTACTTGCAGATATAATTAAGTTCTTGGCTAATCTCAAGGAGCTGAAGTATACTGAGGATATATCATCAGCTGTAGATAAAGATATGGAGTTACATGAGGAGGAGGGTATAAAGGTCGCGATGCCTAGGAAGTTAGACTTGGACTTATATTATGAGGCTATGGCGAGGGAGTTGATTAGAAGGATACAGGTTATGAGGAATGAGATGGATCTTAAGGTGGATGAGTTTATCAAGGTATCTATAGAGACTAGGGATAACGATATTTTAGAGAGTATTAATAGACATAGAAAATATATAATGAATGAGGTTAGAGCGACTGAGATAGGGGATTATATTGAGTCAGATATGTATGTAAAGAACTGGAGGATAGAGGATTATAATGTCAGGATAGGAGTAAAAAGGTTATTGGGTCAATAGATAAAATCTAGTTGAGATAGCATTTTAAGACGCTGCCAATTTCTCTCAATCTCTTCTTTAAGCGCATCTACTATATGCTTATTCTTCGGATCCAGAAGATGTCTGAACCTTCCCTGCAACTTGAGGTATTCTTCCAGAGGCTTAGGCTTCTTAATATCCACTGTGATTCTAAGCTTCCCCCTCTCGATTTCATATAATGGGAAAAACCTCGTTTGAACAGCGAGTCTAGCTATCTTAATTGAATGGGAAGTATCGAAACGCCATCCAGTGGGGCATGGAGTATAGTAATGTAGGAATTTAGGTCCCTCGATCTGACTAGCTTTGACAAGTTTATTATACATATCCTGCATGAAAGCCGGATTTAACGTGGCTACATACGGTATCTTATGGAAGGCTGCTATGAAGACTAGATCCTTCTTCCCCTGAGGCTTACCTGGAATCACTCTACCAGCAGGGCTTGTAGTGGTTGCAGCACCCATTGGAGTAGCGCCGCTCCTCTGTATACCAGTATTCATATAAGCCTCATTATCATAGCATATGTAGGTAAAATTATGTCCCCTCTCAAGTGCACCGCTCAACGCCTGTATACCGATATCAAACGTACCTCCATCGCCACCAAATGCAATGACATGAACCTTCTTATTATATCCATATTTCCTATTTAATATCTTGAAAGCAGCCTCTATCCCAGCTGCAGTCGCTGCTGCATTCTCGAATGCACTATGTATCCACGGGACCTTCCATGCTGTACGAGGATATAATGTTGACGCGACCTCCATACATCCAGTTGCGTTAACTATAATTTTAGGGCCTTCATAAGCCTTTAAAACCATCCTAATAATCGATGTTATACCGCATCCAGCACAGAATGCATGTCCCGGAGCGAAATACTCCTCACGTGGTATATCATTTAATCTACGGATAAACCCCATTTTAATCACCTCTTACTCCAACCCAAATCTTCTTAACACCCGGACGGTTAATCTTCTCCCACATCTCCTCAGCAGTATACTCATTGAAGTCCCTACCTCCCAAGCCATAGATTACATTAATTAAATCAGGTTTTTCCGGCTCGTCATATAACGTCGCTGCTACATCCATATATAGCTGTGCATACGGGCTTCCAAAGCTATAGCTTCTATCCATTATAACAAGCTTCTTCAAACCCTTTACAGCATCCCTTAAATCATCGACTGGGAAGGGTCTATATAGAGTTAGGCTTATCAACCCTACCTTCCTCCCCTTCTCCCTCCACTTCCTAACTACATGCCTCATAGTACCAGCAGTAGATCCCAGTACAAGAAAACCTATATCCGCGTCATCAATCATATATTTCTTTATAAAATCGTATTTCCTTCCAGAGAACTCACTATACTCCCTTAAAATCTTTCTAATGTATGGTGGAGTAGCTTCGAAGGCCTCGGCTTGAGCCCTCTTAAGCTCTATATAATAATTCTGTAATGCTAATGCACCTATTGTAATGGGTTTATCTGGGTCCAACTTCACTATAGGCTCCCTTCTAGGTAGAAACTCCCTAACGACATCCTGACCCTCATAGATATATAGAGGCTCTATACTGTGACTTAATATAAAGCCGTCTAAATTCACTATAGCTGGAAATGAGATATTCTTATCTTCAGCCACCCTGAAGGCCGCTATAACCAGGTCATAAGCCTCCTGAACATTCTCAGCGAAGAACTCTATCCAACCTGAGTCCCTAGCAGCATATGCATCATCATGGCTACAGTGTATATTTATTAATGCAGATAACGCCCTATCAGCTAAAGCCATTACAATAGGTAGCCTAAGTGATGATGCAATATATAATATCTCATACATTAAAGCAAGGCCCTGGCTCGCAGTAGCTGTGAATGTCCTAACCCCTGATGCAGCGGCCCCGACGACGGCAGACAATGCACTATGTTCGGATTCCACGGGAATAAACTCTGCATCTAAAAGCCCATCATGTACAAACTCACTGAGCCTTTCTACTATTATAGTCTGTGGCGTTATCGGATAGGCTGCTATAACATCTACGTCTGCATGATAGGCGGCGTACGCTACAGCCTCATCCCCATTCAAACCGGTTCTAATTTGTCTTTCAACTTTAACCTCCATCAAACCCCCTCCTCAACCATTTGAATAGCCTTTGTAGGACACTCCTCTGCACATATCCCACATCCCTTACAGTAATAGTAGTTTATCTTTACAGAATCGTCTTCAAGTCTTTCTATAGCTAGATCGGGGCAGTATACCCAGCAGATAAGGCATTTAATACATTTACTTGGATCTAGGACTGGTCTTAAAGCCCTCCATGTACCCGTCTCGACCTCAACCGTATTACCGGGCTGATCCACGATCATAGCTACAGGTAGTTCACGCCAAGTCTTTAAATCATCAGCCAATCTTCTTCACCTCCTCATAACCTCTTTTAACTGCCTCTATATTAAGCTTACCAATCTTCTCACCGAATCTCTCGATCAAAGCATCATATACTGTATCTAAGCTAACAATCTTAGCGACACCTATCAAAGCCCCCAGCATTGCAGTATTATATATAGGTCTTTTAATTACCTCGAGTGCTATGTGATAGGCGTCGACAACATATGTCTCAAACCCCTCGAATACCTCAGCCTTAGATGGATCAGGAATGTTGTAAATAACCTTACCACCCTTCTTAAGACCATCAGTAATCATCTCCCTATATTTAACTAGGCCAGGGTCAATTACGACTACGATATCCGGATTTAATACACTAGATCTAATATCAATAACCTTATCATCTATCCTTGTATACGCTCTAACTGGAGCGCCTCTACGCTCGGGCCCGAACTCTGGGATATGAATAGCATACTTACCCTCTTTAATAGCTGATAACGCGAGAAGCTGGCTACTTGTAACTACACCCTGTCCACCTCTACCATGCCATCTAACCTCTAACACTTCCAACACCCACGATCTTTATAATATAAATTTGTATACCGTGGATATAGAGGAGAATAAAGATTTTATAACTTTAATTATAAAAAATATATTAAAATAATTATCGTCTCCTAACAATGTAAAATACGGCTACTCCAATCGCTATAATAACTACGACCTCGAGTAAGAGATTATAGTAGTTTAAAGCTTTGAAGGACTCGGTATAAGCTGGAAAACCTTCAACCTTAACAGATACAGTAATTGTATCATAGGGTAAATACGATTTTTTCTCAAAACTATATATACCTCTGAATTCATGTGATACTCCGTCTATATTTATCAATCCACTTACATTCTCTCCACTATATAAATACGATACTTTAATAATATACTCATACACCCCTAAATTAGTCGTACATGATATGCTGATATTGAGACTATCAAAGAAGATCTTCAGAGTATTCGACTCAAAACTTGTTAATCCATATAAGTCGTCTTCAATCGATGATACGGTGAACTCTACTTCACCTGGTTCGTCACTCGTATATGGATATGGCGTGATATATACTTTTCCAATAAACTCCTTACCATCGAAAGCATAGTACGCATTATACTGAATATCTACTGTAGATCCCACTTTAACGACACGTGGACCCCTTGTAAATAGATTAACAATCACTTTATCAAATATTACGTCTATCTTATCGAAGGTACTCTTGAAGACGGTTATATTATATACTGGATCTTTTATTGAATATGGATATAATTCAACTAACCCTATTACATCATGCGTAATAGTAAGGTTGTACACCCCATTATTAGATGTTATAGAGTAATACTCTCCATTAGACTTGAATACGATTGTTCCATTGAAGGGAGTTTTATCATATTTATAATATGCATATACTGGTATCGAGAACTCCTTAGACACATCTACACGATATGAAGTTTTGTCGGCTCCTACAATCACTGTATCAAAGATTATATTATAATATTCATGTTCTACACTATAGATACTTACTTTACTATAGTCACTATCTGTATATACTCCGTCGATTCTAAACGAGACCTTCCCCACGTCACTACGATATAATTCAAATTTAACGTATCCATCTTCATCAGCCTGATATAATGTTCCATTTACGATAGCATATGCATATGAGGCTGGAGACATATCATATTCATGTAGGATTCTGAAGCCTGCGGTAACATAGGTTGCTACGTTAACACGATTATACTTGGGGAGATAATCTTTTACAATTAATATAGTTGAAATTAATGTATCATTCAATGTTATCGAATCACCGTAGATAAATGGTTTTGAAACCGCCTTTATATTATATGAGCCATATGTCTTCGGATTCAGTATCAAGCCTGGGAAACTTTCTAAATCCCTATCCGCGTACATTCCTCCCACTACAGAATCATTTATATAAATTAAGAATCCATATAGATTCTGATCCCCAGGGATTATCGATATCGTACTATTAACCTTAGGCTCAATATACTTTGGAGATATATTAATATTGAAGCCAGGTGTGGATACTTCGATATCAGATGATGCAGATGATTTATAATACGAAGAGTATCTATTTCCATACTCATCTGAAACTGTTATGTTTAGGTCCATCACATTACCTAAGACAGGTATAGAGAAACTATATACATACATTCTATATACCCCGATTATACCCTCTCTAACAAGCTCTAGATCAGCGTCCACACCATATTTATCATCCCATTTAACATGGATAGATACACTGGACAGCTTACTCGAGTCTAATATGGTGATACTACCATGTATTTCATCCCTCGATACAATTGGATCGTAGTTAAGGTTATATATTAAGGGAGGTTCATAATCCGTTAAATTAGTATTAAAATCTACTATAACTCTAAATGACTCTGTAAATATCCAGTCTGAGTCTCCTCTGATGATATATCTATATTCTCCACCTAAATCCCTAATGTAGAATAGGTATGGAGCGACTATTCCCCTGTCCCTTGTATGGTTAATTAAAGTGTTATTGTAATATAGATCGCTTTCAAACCGATATAAGCCTCGCAAGGTGGGAGGATCTAGGTTAGAGACCAGCATACCAGATACATTTATATATCTGAACTCTCTAACACCCCTTGAGACACGTGTATACATGTAGAATGGTGGTTTAGTAGGATTAATATCCCTCCCTGTATACAATGGGTCTAAAACAGTTAATGACGAGATAGATATATCTTTGGTGAGGGTTAGGAAGTATCTATCCTCATATCTGCTATTATTTTCTGGAACTATCGGCTTGAGGAGGCTTGCATATACATTATATTTAACCCCCTGATAGAATGGTAGGAGGATGATGTAGGTATAGTTTCTACCTGGTGGAAAGACTGCAAATCCACTGAAGGCATTTATACCGGGTAATGTTGATGAAGAATCGAATTCATATCGAGACATCATATTAAATTGGATTATATCAGGTGTATCGAATATAACCCAACTATCTATAAATAATTCTGTTGAAAAGTCTATGCCTCTATATCTATTACTCCATAATAGAGGGTCTGGAATCGCTAGGTACTGTATGCTGAAATAGATGGGATCCCCTGTAGAATGCTTGACATATAGTTTATAGTCACTTAGATTCCATACACCATAATGATATATAATGATTGGGGAATACTTCTCCGTATAGAATCCATATATATGTGCCACAGGCTGGAGTGTATACCCTCCATAAATATAAGGTAGATTCACCTCCTTAAACTCCTTATAATCCATGCTGATATATCTATTCCCAACGAGATATAGGATATTGCTGTATATGAAGACTGGACCGGGGATATATTTTCTACCCATCAGTGGATTTAATGAGACTCCATACAACTTATACTTACCTGGTATTAGGTTAAACCATTCAGTATAGTTGTATTCACCGGTTTCATTATTGTAACTCCATTTGAACCCATGTGGGAGAATCCATTTCTTAGGATAATCCACATTATAAACCATGAATAAGGTATCAAAATATTCTCCACCATATGTCGCATTAACTTCTAGAACAATAGTTTTTGCAACGGTAAATAGTATCGTATAATTATATAGGTTATCTACGGATATGATGCATCTTCCATAATACATTCCATACGGTATCGACGGCGATGCCTGTAGCGTCAATTGATTCCCATCGTATGAGACTGATAAGTAACCATCTATATCCATCGACTCATTAAAGAACTCTTTAGATATGAGTTTAACCGACGTTATTGAGTGGCTACCCCCAATTAAGTTATATATTCCAATAGTTTTTGAATCGGATCCATCATAAAATTTATTTAGCATTATAGCGGTATTTACGTCGGTAAAACCGACTACAGCCTCAACCGATTTAACCGCGTTAACTAAACCTACACCCTCTGAATATACATCGTACCCGAGTGAATCTGCCGATGATATTACCACACTTCTAATTACACTAGCGTTCCAGTCTGGATGCACCTGCTTTATCAGTGCAGCTAATCCAGCTACATGGGGTGCCGCCATACTAGTACCACTTAACGGTATATAATCCCCGCCATCTCCATATAATATGTAATCTTCTAAGGATTTTGACAATGTACTGTTTCTAGCTAATGGAGCTATAATATCCACTCCAGGAGCCACAACCTCGGGTTTAGGCCTCCCATCTCCAGTGGGTCCTCTACTACTAAATTCAGCTAATTTATAATCCTTTGTAATAGCCCCTACAGTGATCGCCTTCTTCGCTACAGCGGGAGTACCTAATGAACTATAATGTGGGCCTTCATTTCCAGCCGCGACTACAACGACTACATTATTATCTACAGCCCAGTCTACAGCCATGCTAAGCGGATCACTGCCATCTCCATTCATCCCTCCCCCTAGACTCAAATTAATTATATCGACACCATCCTCCACAGCCTCCTCAATACCCGCTATAATCCAGCTATCATATCCAATACCCTCTTTATTAATTACTTTAATATTTGCTAGTAGCGCCCCAGGTGCTACACCCGTAAATTTCCCATGGCTTGCGACCCCTGTTCCAGCTGCAATACCAGCTACATGAGTACCATGTCCATAATAATCTATTGGAGGCTCGTCTGGAACCATAGACACGTTGATAATGATTTTACATGTACCATTCGGGAAATAGAAATCGGGATGATGCCCATCTATACCCGTATCTAATATACCTATTATAACCCCACTTCCATTAATAGAATACCCATATTCACGTTCCAACTCACTCCATAGAGTGGGATCCTTAATCATAGGGACGGACTCATTTAGTAATACATGAACCCTATGATCAACCGATACATCTACATTTAACCCTAGATAGATAGGTAATGTAGAATTCTCGATAGGTAGTTCAACCGATATAAATGGGAGGCATTTATATATGTGAAGTACATTGCCTCCAATCTTATGAATAAATGTAATTATAGAATTTAGATTATCTTTATACTGTAATATGAAGCGTAGTCTAACTTCGTTTAAAAACTCACTCGATAATATTTTTACAGACTTTCCATCAGTTATGTTTATGTTAGGTATATCCTTAACAGGATATAGTAGATTAGGTGTCAGCACTATATAATCTGTATCATTAATCGATATAATCGATATCTTAGGTTGAATAGACTTTGAATCTACACCTAATACCACATCCCATTTTCTAAAATCATCGATGTATGTACCCTCAACAATATTGTAATTTAATGTGGATGATAATATTGATAGAATGATTATAAACACCAAAACTCCATAAAATGGCCTCATTACTATAAATAGAGAAGATTTGAATGTAATATAAGTTATAGAGGATTACTTAATAAGGAGTAATATAATATAGAAAAATTTTATTTGGTTATACCCAGGTATAACTTAGCGAATTGTGGATGCTCCATCAACTCCTGAGGGCTCCCTTCATACCTCATTGTACCGCTGACTAATAGGTATGCATAGTCACCAATTTCAAGCGCCTTCTTCGCATTCTGCTCGACTAGAACAATCGTTAAACCCAGCTTATCCCTCAACTCAACTACCTTATCCATAACCATCTTAACTAATATTGGAGCCAAGTCTGTAGACATTTCATCAAGTAGGAGGATCTTAGGCCTCCTCATTAAAGCCATTCCGATCGCTAGCATCCTCCTCTCTCCACCGCTCAATGTTCCAGCCTTCCTATGGAGGAACTCTTTTAGCCTAGGGAATAGATCCAGTATCTCATCAATCCGGTCTTTAATCTCATTCTTAGGTAATAGATATCCCGCTATCCTCAGATTCTCCTCGACAGTCAATCCAGATATAATATTAAACATTTGGAGCAGATATGATATACCCATTCTAGCTATTTTATAAGCTGGCTTCCTTGTGATATCCTCTCCTTCAAATATAACCTGTCCATCATGTATTGTAGCTAATCCAGTTATACTATTTAGTAATGTAGTCTTACCAGCACCGTTAGGTCCAACTACGACTGTAATCTTCTTTGGATAGGCTTTAAAATTGATATCGAATAAAACCTTGAGTTTACCATATCCAGAGTATAGGTTTTTGGTTTCTAACATAGGCATAGACATATTCTCACTCTCCAATATATATCTCAATAACCTTCGGATTATTAGCTACCTCATCAGGTAGACCCTCTGCAATCACCTTACCCCTATCCATAACATATACATAGTCGGCGAATGGAAGGGCTATATCAATTCTATGCTCGATTAATAGAAATGATACATCCCATATCTTTAATAATCCCTTTACATATGACAATATGTCATTTGCATAGGCGGGATCAGTTCCGCCAATAGGCTCATCCAATGCAATTAACTTAGCTCCAGTAGCTAGTGCCCTCGCGATCTCAAGCATCTTAAGCTGTCCAGCACCCAATGTAAATGCCTGTCTATCCCACAAGTCTGCAAGCCCGACTGCATCTAATATCTTGAATGCCTTCTCAATATTCTCCTTCTCCTCCCTAATCCAGAGCCATTTAATAGCCCCTCTAAATGGATTCTCACCCTTATTACCTATGGCTACAAGTACATTATCAAGTACAGTTAGCTTGAGGAACGGCTCAGGGACTTGGAAAGTCCTTACAAACCCTGCTTTATAAACGTCGTGAGGAGGCCATCCAGTAATATCTCTACCATCGAATATAACCTCCCCCTCATCAGGTTTCAATACACCAGTACATACGTTTACGAATGTTGTTTTACCCGCTCCATTAGGCCCCATCAACATCGTCATCTTATTCCTCTCAACCTTTATATTAACATGATTTACAGCAACCAATCCTCCGAACGCCTTAGTTAAATCTTTAGTCTCTAGGATATATCTCCTCCTCTCACTACTCACAGAAACCACCGATTAAAAATATTTTTGTATTGATTGGACTTAAATATTAAGAATTAAACTATAAAAACAAAAAGAGGGGTTGGGGACGTCTAACCTCCCATTCCAGTGAATTCTAGCCACCAACTCTCCCAAGTAATACTATCTGTTGCGGCGTGCCATACACCAGCTATAGCCCACTCATATCCTCCATCTGTCTTCTTAGGTATCCATAGCTCATAGTCTGCAGTGGCTCTATCACCATTCTCATCTAATACGAATGAACCGGATGCACCTACATACCTCTGGACTAAATCAGGCATTAATGCCTTAACCTTCTGTGGATTGTAATCGTTCAATATCATAAATGCTAATGCATATATCCATGCAGCGTCATAAGCTGCATATGCATAGCTGTCTGGAGTCCTACCAAGCTTCTCCTCTACATAAGACTTAACCTTTTCTAGATGTGGTGATGCAGCTGGAGCGAATATCGGGCTTAGGAACCATGTCTTTATCGAGAACTCTGCAGCAGTAGCGTCTTTTACTAAGTCAGCTAGACCAGCTGTACCATCGCTACCTACCCATTTAACCTGCATTAAGATATCATACTTACTTGCCGCCGTGAATACAGCTACAGCCTCCTCGAATCCAACATAACCGACACCAACCTTATCGACACCATACTGGTTAACTAGGTTTGTTACAATGTCATTCAACTGTGCAACCTGTGAAGAGAACTCTGTTGTATCTGGATCATATCTAATACCCTCTACAACACCTCCTTCCTCGCCAGTCTCCTTTAAGAGCTTTTCAAATGCCTCTCTCTGGGCCTCTGCTAAACCATCACCCCATGTATCTCCTCTCCAGAATGGTACTACCCACCTAACACCTAAGTCATACAGGACCCTAGCAGCAGCTGGACCCTGTACCACGTCGGTTGGACAGAACCTATATAGAGAATCACCTGGTATAGCTAGTGCAGGTGATGTTGAAGATTGTGAAATTACTAATAGACCGTTTGAATCAGCATAGCTCTTAACTTCACTGACCTCCGCACTGGTCATAGGACCTATGAAGAATAGGATACCCTGTCCGTGTAGCGTCTGCATCTTATCCAAAGCGGTCTTAGGCTGTGTAGCGGTATCCTCTACAACGATCTTAAAGTCCCATGCCGCTCCAATAGCATCTAACCACTCATTAATCTCCTTCTCAGCGAGCTCTAAAGCGACTTCACTATTCTCACCATAGGTTGATAGGACACCTGTCAGTGAAAGAAGGGCGCCTACCTTAACCTCGCCAGATAACCCCCCTGCCCCCGCTGTAACAGTTTGGGTAACTGTCTTCTCAACAGTTTTAGTAACGGTAGCAGTTGCGCCTGCACCAGCGGTCACTGTAGTTGTTACAGTAGTAACACCTCCTCCAGGAGCAGTGTAAAAGCCTACAGCATACCCGATAATTAGCCCGATTATTAACAGTGCTATCGCTATACCCAATGCCTTAGAAGTAGTCATCGACATATATTACACACCTCAATTTACCTATAATATAAATTGAGCCCTTCGAATAATATATATCTTTCCCTATAGTTTAAAAATAGAATTAAGATTATTTAAAGGAGAATGGTTAAATATCTATTATATCCCTAAGGGGTTGGAGTATGATCGACGTATTACTGACTGCAATAGCATATTCAAGTGGATTGGCGTTGGCGGCGGCTGGGATAACTATCATATACATGTCCACAGGGACGTTCAACTTCGCTCACGCCTCCTTCACTGCATGGGGATTCTATGTCGTATTCTCATTATTCTCCTTAATGAAGGGTTCGCCATACTATTACATGATACTGGGTGGATTATTTGGAGGTGTATTAGGGATCGCTACATACTACATAGTTAACCGATGGCTCTTAAGAGCTGGTGCAGATATGGTGACTCTCATGATGTCTACATTAGGTGTCGATCTAGTTCTATTCGCCGCTATCAACATATTTGCAGATTATTTAACATATACTTATCACTTTAATCCACGTCTATTCGTACTCTCAAGCTACGACTTTAAATTAGGTAGTCTCTATGGAATACCTGTATCTGGAATAGTTCTAGTATCTATAATTATAGTTGTCATCATCATCGCAATACTTCAACTCTTCTTAACCCGTACTAAGATGGGTATTGCAATGAGAGCTACAATCGAGAATGCCATGTTAGCCACAGTATTAGGTATAAACCCCGAATTAATTTACGTCTTGTCATGGTTCTTAGGCGGATTCCTAGGTGGACTAGGAGGCGCGATATTGTCACTACTATTCACCGGCACACCGAATATAGGTATGCTGCTTATAGTCCCAGAGTTCGCCGCATCTATAGTAGGTGGATTATATAGTGTATTTGGAAGTCTTCTAGGCGGGTTCTTAATTGGAATAAGCCAGAAAGTCGGTATCGCATTACTAGGAAAGTGGCTTGGAGGATGGATAATAGTATATGAGCCTCTAATCCCACTGCTGATAATGGCGGTAACACTATTGATATATCCAAAGGGATTAGGAGGACTTCCATGGGGCAAGATTTATAAGAGGTTATTTAAGGGAGGTGAGTAAAAAATGTTACCACCATATGTCTATCTAATACTAAATATTCTAGTAAACTTTGCAGTATTCCTTATAGTTACATTAAGCCTAAACTTAGAGACTGGCTATGCTGGCATACCACAGTTCGGTAGAGTATTAGCCGTCCTGGCTGGGGCGATTGTGGCTGGTGCAGTACCAGGTAGATTAATCGCATATTATATTGGTGAGAAATGGGGCGCTGAATACGCAAACCACCTATATAACTTCCCTATAGTTGATAGGATTAATAGGGAGATCCTAGCACCTAACCCCTTGCTATCAATTGGGATATTATTATTCACATTGGTTGTAGCTGCTATATTCGGTGGAATATTGGGATACCTATCTTCATACCCTGCACTAAGGTTAAAGGAAGCCTACCTAGGCATTACGTTATTAGCGTTTGGAGACGCCCTACAGATAATAGGTAAATATTGGCAGCCTCTAGTAGGAGCTACCATGGGTGTAACCGTACCGGATCCATATAGGTGTATCGGGATAGGAGCTGAAAAGACTATTGGAGCCACCCTAATATTCCTAGGATTCGCGATATTAATCTATCTTTTCGTAGAGTCATTAGGCCGGTCGCCGTTTGGAAGGGCCTTAAAGGCCATGAGAGACTCTGAAGTCGCTGCTGAAGTATATGGCAAGAATATAGTTAGGCTAAGGGGTTGGGCATTAATCATAGGCGGAGCTATCGCGGCTGTGGGTGGCGCGTTATGGGCATTCTATGCCGGTAGTATGAAGGCTTTAACATATGATAGACTGACGTGGACGTTCTGGCCATGGGCATTCATGATGCTAGGAGGTACTGGAAATAACTTCGGTGTATTCGTAGGTGTATTAATATTCTCGACGGTTAGATCACTAATATATGTATATAAGCATGCACTGGCTACTATAATACCTATAAAACCAGCATGGCTCGAATACATTCTAGTTGGGCTAGTTATCGTCCTAATATCATTATTCAGGCCACAAGGATTCATACCAGAGAAGCCGGCATTATCAGTAAAGAGAAAGGAGATTGAAAGGATTAAGGAAGCTATAACATCTAAGAAAGCTGAGGCCTAAAAAACCTTTTTCCAATTTTATAAATTCCTTTTATATATTTAATTCCAGATTTATTAAAAAATATTTATAATGCCATTTCATCTAACTTACGGGTGTAACTTGAAGAAGAGAACTTAAAGGTTCTAAAATATGCAGAATTTGAATCTTATAAGAGAAAACAGATATAGTAGGATTAGTTGGTTAGTTACAGTAACTTGGATTAGCACTGGAGAATAATTCCAATGACACTATGTATTATATAATCCTATTCCTTTTTAGAATATCCTCTTAATTTTACTTCTCCTTCCAATTTACCTTCAAAGAAATGAGAGATTAGCTTATTGATACATCTACATAATATATCTTATCAGCTACGCCTCTCGCATCTTCTGGTTTTAAATCTGCTATAATAACATAGGATTCAAATTCTTCCAGCCCCTCTACAATAGCTTTTCCAATCCCAGAAACGCTACCAACTACTAGAGCTGTTTTGTTATCCAAAATTATTATATTATATATATTTTAGTAGAAGGCGATAAAGCAATGATATAAAAATTTCAAGAAAGAAACTTTAATGTGACGGAAGAGAGCATGTATGCATTCAACGACAAGATTCTAGTTGTTGACTTAGATGATAAAACATTTGAAACTTTAAAACCACCCATAGGATACTATAAAAAATATATAGGTGGCTCTGGGCTTGGCGCCAGACTTTTCATAGACTATGGAGGATTAGAAGCCTCCCCACTATCAAAGAATAATCCACTAATTTTTATGGTTGGTCCTCTTACAGGTCTTACATATCCCTTGGCCGGAAGACACTTTGCGTGTGCACGTTCCCCTCTAACAACCTTTTGGGGACAGGGAAGTTCCGGTGGTTATTGGGGGGCTAAGCTCAAGAAAGCAGGATATGATGGATTAATACTTTTAGGCGGGAGTGATAAGCCCGTCTATATTGTAATATCAAATAATGACATAGAGATTAGAGACGCTCAAGGACTTTGGGGGCTTGACTCCTTCAAAGCTGAGGAAGAGATTAAGAAAGACATAGGGGATAAGAAATTTAGCGTCGCAACAATCGGGCAGGCGGGAGAGAATAGGGTTCTATTTGCAGCTATACAAAATGATAGGGGAAGAGTTGTAGGTAGGACTGGTTTAGGTGCAGTTATGGGTGTAAAAAAGGTGAAGGGTATTGCAGTATATGGTGATAGAGAGGTAAGTGTATATGATGAGGATATGTTTAAAAGAAGATATTATGAATCTATTAAGAAAGTCCGGAAGGCACCAGCTACAAAGATTCTACGTACGCATGGTACAAATGCGTTATTTGAACAAATATATGAATATGGAGATCTACCGGTAAAATATTGGAGCTTAGGAGTATGGGATATTGAGAAAATAAGAAAGTTATCTGGTCCTTCTATGACTCAAGCTATTCTACGGGGAGTAAAAGCCTGCTATCTCTGCCCTATAGCATGTGGCAGAGAGTTTGAGATAAAGGAGGGACCTTGTAAAGGAGTATCAGGCCATGGCCCTGAGTATGAAACAGTAGCCGCCTTTGGCCCTCTAATGTTGATTGACGATATTAACTTTATAGCATATGCAGGAGACCTATGTAATCGATATGGCATAGATACTATATCCGCAGGATCAGTTATAGCCTTTGCAATGGAGCTATATGAGAAAAATATAATTGATAAGAATGAGACGGATGGAATTGAGATTAGATGGGGTGATAAGGAGGTGGTTATCAAACTTATAAGAATGATTACTTTTAGGGAAGGATTTGGAAATTATTTAGCGGATGGTGTAAGGAGATTAGCTGAAAGATACGGTGAACAAGCTAAAAAGCTAGCGGTTCATGTAAAAGGATTAGAGTTCCCGATGCATGATCCTCGTGCCTTCGAGAGCTGGACATTAGCCTACGCTACATCAAATAGAGGAGCATGTCATACATATGCCTCTACATATTATATAGAAAAAGGATTGACATTCCCAGAGATAGGGTATGATAAACCTTTAGATAGATTTGACTATAAGAGTAAACCTTTAGCTGTCAAGAAGTTGCAAGATATCTATGAATTCCTAGATAGTATGGTGATGTGTAGATTCCATCTATATGGGGGATTACCCATTAGAGACGTATTAGACACGTTTAACTTAGCGACAGGATGGAATCTAACTGTAGATGATGCATTACTTATAGGTGAGAGAATATTTAACTTGAAAAGATGGATAAACAATAAATTTGGTGTAGATATAGAGGAGGATAGACTTCCTGAAAAGATATTTATACCCTTATCAGAAGGAGGTACAAAAGGCCATATTCCTCATTGGAATGAACAAATATATGAATATTATAGGTTAAGGGGATGGGATGAGAGAGGGATCGTAAAGAAGGAAACACTAGAAAGATTAGACATTCCATAAATTAAAGTTATTGAAAAACTTAGCATCATTTCCTGAAGCTGGAGAAAACAAAGCGGTAGTAACACCTCGAATATCAGATGTGCTCGCATATGAAAGCTTCGGTCATACGAGATAGAGAGACCATATCATCGCTAGTGTATTGCCTCTAAAAGATAGATTAGGAGAAGAGTTAGGGAGTGAATATGCATCTATAGTAGATGATGGTCAGTAAAGCTAGGGCCGGTCATGTGGTCCCTGATCACCTCCTTCATCATCCCAATAATATTTTATAGTTAGGTTACTATTGTAATTTCTCTTTTATCGCTGCGTGTGCAGCCGCTAATCTAGCTATTAATACTCTATATGGCGATGCACTTACGTAGTCTAGACCTACTCTATGTAGGAAGTGTATACTCCTCGGGTCTCCTCCATGCTCACCACAAATACCTATCTCAATATCTGGATTGGCTTTACGCGCCTTCTCAACACATATTTTGATTAACTCACCTACTCCCTTAATGTCAAGTGTCTGGAATGGATTATCCTGAAGTAATCCAAGTGTCAGATAGTCGGGTAGGAACTTGTTTTCAGCGTCGTCCCTACTAAAGCTGAATGTAGCTTGGGTTAAGTCGTTTGTACCGAAGCTGAAGAACTCAGCCTCCTTAGCTATCTCGTCAGCTGTTAGAGCGGCTCTGACCGTCTCTATCATAGTACCTACTTTAAATGGAATCTTAAATCCATATTTCTCCTCAACCTCCCTCGCAGCGGGATATATTGCATTTTCCTTTACATATCTAAGCTCCTCAGCCATTGACACTTGTGGAACCATAATCTCTAGAATCGGGTTCTTACCCTCTTTAATAAGCTCTGCAGTGGCTTCTAACATTGCCTTCGTCAATCCAACGTAGATCTCGGGATATGTCACTCCAACTCTGACCCCCCTGTGACCCATCATTGGATTAGCCTCGGTCAATGCTAATACCCTCTTATATAAAGCCTCTTTCTCTCTAATCAGCTCTTCAGACGCGTTACTCATCTTCAACTCATATATCTCCTTAAGAATCTCATCTGGTCTGGGTAGGAACTCATGTAATGGCGGGTCGATCAACCTAATTATCACTGGATATCCATCCATAATCTCTAGAATCTCCTTGAAATCGTGTTTAATCATCTCAGCAAGCTCCTCCATAGCCTCTAAACGCTCTTCCCTAGACTCACTTAGTATAACCTTCCTAAGCTTTTCAAGCCTCTTAGGCTTCCTGAACATCCTCTCTATACGGAGTAAGCCTATTCCCTCGGCTCCAAACTTCCTGGCTATCATAGCATCTTCAGGTAAGTCTGCATTAGCCCTTACGCCTAGCTTCCTAACATCGTCAGCCCACTTCATCAGGGTATCCAACTCTTCTATCAACTCAGGCATCTTCGTGGGAATCTTACCAATATATACACAGCCTGTTGATCCATCTATAGTTATCCAGTCACCCTCCTTAACTATATGCCCATTCACTTTAAACATCTTCCTCTCATAGTCTATTTTAATCATCTCCGCACCTACTACAGCAGGTTTCCCGATTCCCCTGGCTACGACAGCAGCATGTGATGTTAACCCACCCCTCGACGTTAACACCCCTTTAGACGCATAGAAGCCATGTACGTCATCCGGCTTGGTTTCAACCCTAACTAGTATTACCTCCTCACCTTTATTGGCCCATTCAACCGCGGTATCGGGGTGGAATACTACACGCCCACTCACCGCGCCAGGTGAAGCTGCTAACCCCTTCGCCACGGGTTTTACATCGACATTAGGATCTATAGTTGGGTATAATAATTGTAGCACATGCTCGGGAGATACCTTTAGTAACGCCTCTTCACGCGTAATTATCCCTTCTAAGGCCATATCTACAGCGGTCTTTACACGCGCTAAGGGAGTCATCTTACCTGCTCTAGTCTGGAGGAAATATAGCTTCCCCCTCTCAACCGTAAACTCCACATCCTGAACCTCTTTATTAACCCTCTCCAATTGCTTAACCTTCTCATATAGCTCATCATATAACCTAGGAAACCTGGTTTTAAGTTCGTCTATCGATAGTGGAGTTCTAATTCCAGCTACTACATCCTCACCCTGTGCATTAGGTAGGAACTCGCCATATAATTTATTTTCTCCTGTAGCTGGATTCCTAGAGAATACTACTCCTGTACCGCTATCTTCACCCATATTACCGAATACCATAGTCTGAATATTAACTGCAGTGGCATTAGCCATATCCTCTGTAATGTTATTAGCGATTCTATAGAATATTGCACGTGGATTCATCCAGCTTCTAAACACTGCTTTGATAGCGATCTCAAGCTGCCCCCACGGATCATCGATGAATTTACCATACTTATCTCTAATAATATTCTTGTACCTCTCGACAAGTTTCTTCAGACCTTCTACAGGAATCTCTACGTCGTACTTAGCATTATACTCCCTCTTAATTTCCTCGAGCGCTTCGTCGAATAGCTTCTCATCGATCTCAAGCGCTATCCTACCGAACATCTGTAGGAATCTCCTATATGCATCATAGGCGAATCTCTCGTCACTAGTCTGCTTAGCTAAACCCTTAACTGTATCGTCGTTCAACCCTAAGTTTAATATCGTATCCATCATACCAGGCATTGACACAGCTGCTCCACTTCTAACCGAGACTAACAAGGGATTATCCTTATCACCGAATCTCCTACCCATCTTCTCGGCTAATCTATCCATATGAAGTCTTACTTCATCCATAAGGCCGTCAGGGAGATCTAATTTATTTATTAAATCCCATATCTCTCTAATGATCTTATCCCTCTTCTCTGGAGGCGGGTTTCTAGCCAATTCTCTAATCAAATTATCGATTTTATCCTTAACAGGCTTATAGAAATCTATACATGCATCCGTTGATATCGTGAAACCTGGTGGAACAGGAAAATTCAACTGGGTCATTTGGGCTAGGCTAGACCCTTTCCCACCGAGTAACTTCTTATTCCTCCAATCACCCTCCTCAAAATCATATACGTATTTCCTCGACATAATTACACCTACGTACCCTAAACATCTACATAATAGGTCATATTCAGTAATTAAATATATAATTAAATATTAGAACCGATTCTTCCATAAGAATATTAACTATTATTATTCAAGCCCACTAGGTAGAATGAATATACGCCGTGTATATATTATCCTAGTCCATATAAGTCCTTAAAACTATATTTCATCCTACATTTCTTACATAGCCTAACGTATTTAATGAAATCTTCAGATACGCCTTTACTCCTCAATCTAGACTCTATTAATTGGATACTTTTCTCTGGAGCTATGGGAGAACCGCATTCAATGCATCTTACAATTTTATCCATAGTTAACTCACGGTATCTAGTCATATCAAGGCCTATCCTTCTAACCACCTTAACCGCATCCTCTGGACATACAGCCTCACAACCTATGCATCCTATACATTTCACCTGGCTGAATAACAATTTAATTAAATCTCCATCAGACTCCATCTTCAAAGCATTAGATGGACAATAATGTGTACATGCCTCACATAATGTACATTTACTAGGATCTAATTCAACGTCATATACCGGGACTCTATCCAGGGTCTTGTTAAGAGAGTCTTCATCGATATAACTAGAGAAATATATTAAAATATCTTCATAGCTTCTAGATAATACTTTACCTGGGTATCTAACCTCATCTTCATACTGGGTAAAATCCTTCTTCATGAACTCATCTAGAGAATCGAGTATTATGACGTCGACTTTAGATACCGAGTTAAACTCACCAATTAATTTATTATACTCTATAAAGCCTTCTCTATTAAAATCGACATATATAACGGGTGTATACCCATATATAATTGAAATCATTAGATGGTAGACAGATAGATATAGGGGATTATACATGTGTATAGGGGTTAAATACTTCCTCATACCAACCGCATCATAATAATCAATCTTCCTCAATTCATCAATTATGAGAAGATATTTATTTAAGTCTCCCTCCGACCTCAAAGTCCTGAGAAGTAATTCAAATGAGCTAAGAGGATATTCAGGAGATACATATAGAAGACTTGGACATGAGTTTATACAGTATCCACATTCCATACATCTCCCATACTCTATTTCAGGAGGCTTCACATCTAAAATGGCTTCAAATGGACATTCATAAACACATATCCTACACTTATCCAACGATCTACATGCATCTAAGTCTTTTATAAAAGGTATTATAGTCGAGTACTCCTCTATAACCCCACCTCTAAGTATATCCCTTCTACTCAACTTCTCAGGAATCCTCTTCATAGTGACAGGTGTATCGAGATATCTATTAGACTCAATTAATTTAGAATATGATTTGATTAGACTTTCTGGAGTTAATCCAGATAATAAAACATCCCTATAATCCAGATAAATATATTTAATCCAATTCAGTTTATCATCTTTAATCACGTCAATAATTGATTTAATGTATGGAATGGATAACCCATCTCCAAATATTATCGAGGGGGGAGACAGGATATCGGATAACAGGTATATATCTTTAATATATGTTAAATTATAGTTTCGAAACTTAGATTTTATACGTCTATAGACTCTATCTACACCAACTACAATGATGTCAGGCTTCATTTATACTATAGAAACATATTATTTCTATACAACATATAGTTTAAGTAGGCTCCTTCCACCACCCGATTATATCTAGATAATATATATAAATTGTCTGCCTATCACTGATCTCTCCATATATATTGCTTAATGCATTCTTAAGCTCCTGGAGATCCTCGAATCCATCGATTAAAGCATCTACGTCATCCAATTCATTTAGAGATTTTTCAATGATCTTTGAGACCCTAGCCTTACCATAAATCCTTCCACTAGTGTCAGCAAGATAAATTACCTCCCCCTCCCTATACTTCTTCTCAAGCCTAATTGTAGACCTCTTCTTACCCATCTTCAGTAGTTTAAGGTATTCCAGCTTGAACTTCATCTTCCTCATCTACCCTCACCTAATATATAAGTCAGTCTAAGTTTCCCAATTACCTCCCTAGTCCTATTTACAACCTCGTTAATATCCATATCAAAGTAATTTGCAACTCTCTCCCAGGGCCTCGCCTGTAAAACTCTCATAACTAGAATATACTCCATCTTCCTAGGTAGATGAACCCTCTTATCTGGACTCCTCATGAAATGTGTCTTGACAACCTCCCTAATAGCGTCATATGCACCTCCAAACGCCATACCACCGTATATATACATTTTAAGCCTCTCCTTCTGACTTATAGATAGTCTAGGTGAGTAGTTTATAGTCCATTTATCCATACTAAGGAGCTGATATGCTAGTTTAGGCTCTAAATTAAAGTGGGACTCTAACAGCGTCTCCATAAACATCTTCTTAAACTCTACTCTAGCCTTATGGAATAATTCCCTAGCCCTATTAGTCAATGGTTTCACGACGATTGTACTGAATTCACCCGATACAGGGTTTCTCACTGGACTCAGATATAGTGGGAAGTACCCATTCTTACCCCAGAATCTAAGTAACTCCTCTGTAGCGCCGAAGCTCGCGCCCAGCCAGTCAAGCTTAATACTTTTAGCCTCATTCTCGAGATATCTCAAAGCCCTACTTCCCAACCCACGGTTCATCAAGTCAGGGTGTGTTGCTATACGCACGATTCTAATGCCTCTCAATTTAGCTATATCAAGTAGCACAGGATAATAACGGATTAATACAGTTGGTATTAGATGACCTGACGGTGGCTCCCCAGCTAATGTCTTTACTACATCCCTCTCGATTAAGTTACCTTCATATGCTAGATGCAGGCTATTTACAATATGATTCTTATACATTAGACACCTTGCGAAGTGGTGTGGCGCATCACATAGTATCATTATATCATTAGGCCTATTCCTATAGTGTGCATAGATATATATCCCGATAAACTCCTTTAGAAGATGCTTCTTATTAAACAGCCAGTTACTTAAATCCACCTTCACATACCTAACCCGAGAGGGCTCCACCTTAGCCAAATCCTTCTCATTAAATTGATATGGATCAGAATCTAGGAATAGTGTCTCAAACAGCCATTTCTCGATAGGATCATATGGAGCATATCTAATTGGCTCTGACATATGTATCTCTATAAGCTTATCTTTATATACTTCCCTCACTAATGGAAGGAATCTAACCTGGAATCCTCTACCAGCTCCCTCATAGCCATGTAACGTACTTGAGAATATAACCTTATCAAAACGCTCGATAATATGTTCTAGTAAGTGAGTAGGTATACCTGACGACTCATCTACAACAACCAGATCCGCTCTACCCTTTAATGCATTAGGTGGGGATACATACCTAATCTGACCTAATACGCTATTTATCTCAACTATCTCCCCATTCTCCTTCTTCTTAGTATGCTTAATCCCCAACTCTCTAAATATCTTGGATATAAAGTTGAATACTTCACGTGTGTTCACAGGCTCAGGCGCCGTGACAATGACCTTAGCCCTAGGCTTATTAGGTTTAACAACCTTATGTATATAACCGGCTACACCTAATCCAACAGCCGCTGACTTCCCCCTACCCCTATCAGCAGTTACAACTACAGCCCCCCGATCTATCCTAGATAGTCTATCTATCGCATATATTACTTCAACCTGATCCTGTGATAAAGCCCTATTATATACAGTTTCATCAAATGTAACTCCACTTGGGATCTCAGGCTTCTTCCTCTCATATGGTGGAAGCCTAATGTCCTCACCCTCGATAGAGTCTTTCCCGACGAAGAATATCCCTCTAGATTTCGTTAGACTCTCTACAAAATGTCTCTGGAATATCGGTTCAACATCGTGTATAGTATATGGAGAGGATACCATATCTATATGGAATGGTGTAACCATATTCATCCAGTTCTCTCTATTGGGGGCTAAGATGAATATGAGGCCACCTCCCCTAACAACCTCAATCAACCTACCTATATCATTAGGCCTAAGATCCTTCCTAAGATCCATAATTAGGAAATCCCATGTAGTCCCCAAGATCTGCTCAAGCTCCTTAAATGATATATACTTGTATTTAATCTTCTCATTAAAACTCGAGATAATACTCTTAGCCCACTGCTCCTCACCTAAGTCCTCCTTCCCACTAATAAGTACCGTGTAGTTGTTACTTCTGATTTCATTATATTTATTGAGATATTGAGGGATCTGTTCAATATATGGAGTCTCAAATATAAACATCCTGCGGTGATACTCTGCAAGATTGTTCCTTACTATCTCCTCGAATACATCCATTTAAATCACCTGAGTCATTTGATTATGGTGAAACTTAAATTTACTTGATCTAAAGTCTGCAGTAAATAATATATGGATCCTACGTTCACGGCATTTTCTATTAAATTCAATCATAATTTTTAACCTTTCAACATATATTGTGCATCCATCCTTACTTATTACGATATAAACTATATTTCATTAGATAATCAGCTGATAACACCATCTAATATGAAAGTATCTAACTGACCATGTTTGACTTGTATACGCCTCACTAATTTTACATTGGAGTACTCAAATGCATCAACCATGCTCCTCCATGCAGCTGTGATCGTTATAATCCTTTTACAACCTAGGTTAACGAGTGTGTTGACTACGTCTCTATATAGCGATGGAATCGCCCTATCCCTCGTCATTCTAATACCATATGGAGGGTTAAAAACAGTTATAAAACCCTCTCTTAGGGGTATATGATATTTATGGAGATATCTTGCATCAAAGTTGAGGAATTGAATGAACTTGTCTACACCGGCTGACGATGCATTTATAATCGCGCCATCCATATATTTTCTACTTATATCATTATAGAGTATATTGATATCTAGATTGTCTAATTTCGATTCCTCCGCATTCTCTCTATAGTTATAATATAGCTCAGGACTGAAGACGGGGATATTTATTATAGGGTGGGTTTTACGATATAATCCTGGCGCATATCTATATTTATATAATGCAGCTTCAATAGGGATGGTACCTCCTCCAGCCATAGGGTCTATAAAGTCTTCATTATCCCAGTTTGATAATAATACCATTGCAGCCGCAATCGATGTTTTTATAGCTGCAGGATGATTATACCTTCTATAGCCCCTGACATGTAGACTTTCTCCAACTAGATTGATAGTTAGCATATATTTGTCGTTAATAACCCTCATTATAAACTGGATATCAGGGTTATCTAGATCTACTATAGGATCCAAGTCTTGAAGCCTCAGCTTACGGTTAATTACACCACCGATAACCCTATTTACATCTAGACTCGTGAAATCATGCTCACCATATCGATTAGTCTTCAGTGCGAATCTAAGGCCCCTTTTAAAGTATGGTTTAAAATCTATTTTCCCTACTCTCCTACCCAATTCATCTAAATCCGTGAATTCACCTTCATCAATAAGTAAGAGGACTCTATGGATCGTTCTACCCCATAAAATTAATTTATAGCCGTCCTCCTCCGTCCCCTTGAGCCTCAATATATTATCTTCAATTTCAACATCCCTACCTGTAATACCTTTAACTTCCGAAGCAGATATCTGTCCCAATCCGCTGTTTATAGTGATTATATATTCATATTCTGACATGCCTCCGCAAAAAATGTAATAGTCAATATTAAAATAAATTAGCCTCTACATCTAGATTCTTAGTGGAATGCCGATTCCATTAAAATATATTATATCTGATTCCGAGAAAGTTAGCCCAAGTGTATTAAGGGATTTAATTGAATATGCAATCAGATATTTTAAAGATGAAATCCACCAATACTATAATTATAAGGATGGAATACTAGAGATTCAGGTAGATTTACCATATATTTATGTATTTGGAGACATCCATGGAGACTTCGATACTTTGAAAAATATATTGACTAGAATTAGATTTGATGACATAGTAAGAAGTTCTTTAATAATATTCCTAGGCGATTATATCGATAGGGGACCTAAGCAGATTGAGTCGATAACTCTAGTATTATATCTCCTACAAGAATATCCCGATAGAGTGATTTTACTCCGTGGTAATCACGAGCCTCCCAAGTGGCTTCCAGTATATCCCCATGACTTCCCTGGGGTTTTAAGGGTCAATTTCGGGAGGGAGGGGGATGAGATCTATAGATATTTTATGGAGCTATTCCAGTTGATGCCCCATATTGCATATATTAGGAATGGTTTAGTATTCCTCCACGGAGGAGTACCTGTGAATGTCTTGGATATTAATGAGATGGGATGGAAGAATAGGGATGCCTTTATACAAATATTATGGAATGACCCTATAGATGAGGATGGATTCTATCCAAGCTATAGGGGAGTAGGGTATCTATTTGGTACAGACATTGCAAGGAGATTCCTGGAGTATAATGGTTTTAAAGGATTGGTTAGGGGTCATGAGCCTGTAGATGGATACAGAGTCTCACAAAATGGCTGCACACTAACGTTATTCACTAGGCTAGGGCCGCCATACTGGAATAGTAAAGCAGGGGTATATAGATATAGTGTAGAGAGAGTATTTAACGGGTTTAAGGAAGAGGATATAATATTATATCCATGAATATGGATGTCGACCCAATTATAATCGTCCATGGCGGAGCTGGATGGAGAAGAATTGAAGATGAGAGTAAACAGATTATTTTGGATCACATTAAAAAGGCAGTTGACATCGGCTGGAAAATATTACTAGATGGGGGAAGCGCTGTAGATGCGGTTACTGAGGCCATATCATATATGGAGGATAGTGGATACTTTAATGCTGGACTAGGAAGCTGCCTAAATATATCTGGGGTAAGGGAGATGGATGCCGGGATCATGGATGGATACTTATATAGGGCTGGAGCTGTGGCATCTGTAAAATATCCTAAAAACCCGATTAAATTAGCTAGGTATATTATGGAGAATCTAGATCATATCATACTATGCTGTAAAGAAGCCGATAGATTAGCCGAGAAGATAGGCTTATCTAAAATCAGTAACCCTCCACAACGAATACTTGATAGATATAATAAATTAATTAGAGACGAAGATTATTTAAGACGGTTTCCAAAGAACGCCAGAATATTTAACTTATTTTACAATGCTTTGGATACTGTAGGGGCTGTAGCATTGGATAGTAGAGGAAGGATCTCAGCGGGATCGAGTACAGGAGGGATATGGCTTAAGATTCCAGGTAGAATAGGTGACTCGCCTATACCAGGGGCTGGATTTTATGCAGATGAATATATCGGGATTTCCTCGACAGGATTCGGTGAACATATCATATATTCTATGCCTGGAGTCATTTTAAGGGAATATATTGAATTAGGATATAATGTCAGAAAGGGGTTGGATAGATTGTTTAAGTTTTTGAAAACTAGATTCGGGTTAGACAATATGGGTTTGATAGGATTAACTGGAGACGGTGAGATAATTTATAAATTTGATACAGTTAGAATGCTAGTCGGTTATAGGACTCGAGATAAGAGTTTTATTAATTTCGTTGAGAGGGATTAGCCAGCCAACTTCTTTCTGGCATAGTTCAAGAATATTTTATACATGTTCTGTGTATATAGTACTAGAATAATCTTCTTTAAGGTCTTTCTATATTTATCAATATACTCTATAATTGCGTCTATCATAGCACTTGCAGCTAATTCGGGTGGAACTCCATATATGCCTGTAGATATAGCTGGAAATGCTATTGACTCAAATTTAAACTCTTCAGCAAGTCTAAGGGAATTGTATACTGCCTTCATCAATTTACCACGCTCTTCACCCTCCCCATATATAGGTCCAACTGTGTGAATAACCTTCTTAGCCTTAAGATTCCCAGCTGTAGTAGCTACTGCATCCCCAGTCTCTAAAGGGCCATATTGACTGATAATCTTATTAGACTCCTTCTGAATTATATCACCACCCTTCTTAACAATTGCAGCCGCTACACCCCCACCATGCTTCAGATATTTATTAGCAGCATTAACAATTGCGTCAGCCTCAACTTCTGTAATATCACCCTTCATAACTATAATCTCGACATCCCTATAGTAGAAAGTCTCCATACTACACACCCCGAACCCTATATAAGATATCTTATGTTGATATAGATTAATCTCAGTCTTTATTGCATATTTAAAGACGGTTATAATTCAACGTCATATTCATTTAAAAGTTCTAGAAGCTTGTCTCTAGTCTTTATAATGTGTTCTACAGCCATATCCATATCTATAATCCTAGTAAGCATTCTATGCCTCCAGAATATTCTCTTATGCTTACTATCTACATATCTCGTGAATGTACCCTTCAATTCATCTGGAATCTCAATATTAGGCTTATTAATAATAAAATCTACATAACACCATGTATACGCATCCTCCTTATAGTCACTTGCATAGCTGATGTCGAATGATATAATGATAGGAGAGTCGTCTGAAATAGAGATTCTCTCTGAATCTCCACTTATATTCAAGTCAACTTGTTTAAATCCATATCTAGAGAAATCTTCCCTAATTAAATACTCTATTAACGCCCTTCTCCTCCTAATATTTAGCTTACTAAGCTTTGAAATCTTCTCCACCCCAGTTAAACCTTTTATAATTATATTCATTTAATATCAGAATATATTAATATAAAAGATTCGTCTCATATATCTATTCGTAATTTAATTTAATTTATAGGTGTCTAGATGGCGTTATCATCAGCCTCATTCGATGCGATAGTTAGAGATACATTTTATCAATTGCTACAAATTCATCCAGAATATGCAATAGGGTTGGGATACCCTTATGAGGGGATGCTTCCAGACCTATCACTAGATAGTATAAGCAGGGAAAAGGGATTGATAATGCTTACGCTGGAGAAGCTAAGAGATGTCGATATTGACTCGCTACCGTTCCAGAAAAAACTTGATATAATGGCGTTTAGAGACTATCTGAGGTTAAGGTGGTTCTTCCTAGATAGATGGCCTATATGGAGGATGTATCCGGAGGCCCCCGAAATACTCTATAATATCATGCTATATACGTATCTCGACCCGGATTTAGATTTCCCAACTAAAGTTAGGAAGATTATATCTTATTTAAAGGAGACCCCGACATTTTTAGAGAGATCTAAGGCGAGGATTAAACAGCCTGTTAGAATATTTGTAGACGTAAGTCTACTTATGATAACATCTCTCAAACATTTCCTATATATCCTACTTGACGAAATATCTAGGGATAGACAAGCATCGAGAATATATACATCCAATAAAAGAGACTTTGATAATGGATTGGAGGCTGTTGATAAATATATGGAGTGGATTCAGAGTCTAAGGGAGAGGGAGATATACGAGAATATTATGGGTAGAGAGTTATATGATGAGTTAATTAAAATTAGAAGACTATACAATAGTCTAGATGAAGTATATCGCATGCTTAAACGTGGGATTGAGGAGTGGAGAAAGAAGTTAGATGTCTTAGCTCAGGAAGTTAAGGCTGATGCAACACCGCATGATATACTTAAGATAATTTATGAAAAGACTCCGAGTAGCCAGTTGTCGGCTGTAAGCCTATATGAAAGATCTTTAGTAGATGTTAGAAGGGTGATTATGGAGAAAAAGCCTTTAAATCTTGAGGATATCCCGGTTGAGATAAGTCTATTACCAGCCCCGGCGACCTTAAGACTACCTATATTCCATTATTATCCAAAGATATCGAGGGATAAGGGTGTTGAGAAAGCAGTTATATATGTTAAGATATCTGAGGAGACTGAGGAGCTTCAACTACATAATCCATACTTCGTCCTACATCGCATTATGAGAGAGATATTCCCAGGTAAGCACCTCATGTTTGTATCAGCTATGGCCTCTGGAAATAGAGTTAGGCAGATGCTTGATCTACCTGAGCTGATGGAGGGATGGGCATTATATGCAGATCATGTAATGGCTGAATATGGATATACAAATAATCCGATGCATAACTTCATTAGAGGGGTTGAGGTATATAGAAGTATATTACTGGCATATGTAGATGTAGCTGTGAATATAGGAGACCTATCCTATACTCAGGCGACTAAATTACTGATGGAAAGAGGTTTTATGAGTAAGAATGAGGCTACATCATCGGTGATTCAAGTCCTACTTTCACCTACATCAGGATTATCAGCGTATATAGGGTTCAGGTTCCTAAATGATCTGAGGAAGAGGATGGAGGGGTTGACTAGTAGGGAGCTTGATCTAAGATGGTTCCATAATACTATTTTAAAGAATGCAGTATTGCCTCTACCCTACTTAGAGATAGCGCTTGTAAGGGAGTATAGTGAGTATTTAATTGAGAAGATAATGGAGAAAATAAGTAGGGAGAGAGAACTAGGTATATAGGGAGAGTAATATAAGGATCGTCAATACAATAGCTAGATATGGACTTGTAACCTTAAATAAAATCCAGGCTACCCTCCTACTAGGATTTATTATTAACTTAATTGATAGGATCATTACTATAGTATTTAATACAGCTATCGAGATCAGGTAAACTGGATTAACAAATATCCCGCCGAATATAGGCAGTACACTTGAGAAGAATATTAGAATAACCGATGATATCCCTAGACAGTTAATCGCCTTCTTCTCATCTAAAACCGCTGTAAGCATCGGTACACCAGCCTTTATATAATCCTCCCTCCAGTATAACGCTAGACTCCATATATGCAATGGAGTCCACATGACTATTAACCCAGCTAATATAATGCCTTCAAGCGGTAGATATCCATAGTATGCTGTATAACCCATTGCAATCGTAGCGCCTCCACTGAAACTACCTAGAATAATATTCCATCTAGTCCTCCTCTTAGATAATAGACTATATATCACTATATTATCGAATAACCCAAATAGAAGTAAAGCTAGTGTAGCAATATTTATTAAATATGATGTATAGATGGCTATTCCACTCAAGACTAATCCAAATACCACCGCCTTAAACGGAGGATCTATAAGTCCTTTAGGTAGAGGCCTATTTTTAGTCCTCTCCATAATTCTATCTATATCCAGGTCTATATAGCTCGTAATGGTATTTGCACCTGCTGTACCTGCTAATAGTGAGATGAATAGTATTAATAGTGTTAAATCAATCTTTCCACCGGATGATATTAGGTATCCGGCTATACCAGCGTAGACTAATAAACTCCATAACCTCGGCTTGGTTAGTATAAAATATGTTTTTATCGTATTGAAGATACTCACCTCGACTCACTTAGCAAGCATCTCCTTAATCCAATTCCACATTTCGTCAATATCATTTTTAAGTTTTTCTAACAGCCATTTATTCTCAGGCTTAAATAAATGCTTAAACCTACCCTGAATCTTTAGATAATCCTCCAGCGGAACCCTCCTCTTCTCCAACATAGTATTACTCGGTGGATTAAGCCTCAGCCTCCCATCCTCATACTCCAATAAAATCCATGCACCACTCAAGACCGCCCTTTTAGCGACTTCAATAGTGAGGCTTGTATCGATACGCCATCCAGGTGGACATGGGTTAAGTACATGTAGATACTTAAATCCTCTAATTGATAAAGCCTTCTTAACTTTATTATATAGGTCTAATGGATATGCTGGTGTAGCAGTCGCTATATAGGGAATATTATGCGACATCATAATCCTAATTAAATCCTTCTTAGCCTCTCTCTTACCCTCCCATGTAGTCGTGGTCCATGCCCCTCTGGGGGTGCCTCCGCTTCTCTGGATCCCTGTATTCATATAGGCTTCATTATCGTTACAAATATAGAGGATATTATGTCCTCTTTCAGCCGCACCACTTAAGGCTGCAAACCCGATGTCGTATGTAGCACCGTCTCCAGCCCATACAATTACATTGACATCATCCCTACCCCTCCTCTCAAGCGCCTCTATAATACCTGATCCTACAGCCGCTGATGCGGCGAATGGGGTATGATAAAATGGAACCCTGAAAGTCGCCTTATTCATCGTCCCAGCTACTATACTGGTACATCCTGCTGGTACAACGAATATCGTGTTTTTACCCGCCGCTTTCAAAATATGCCTTAATGTTATTGAAAAACCACATCCATGGCAGGCTGGATGCCCTGGATTGAAGAGTTCTTCTTCACCTAATCTTTTTACAATAGCAGGCCTAAACATATTCACCACCCATTAGATAATAAGTCTTCTTCATATCCAACTTACCTGTCTTTAAATCATGAACAGCCTTAATAAAATCATCTTTAGATACCTCAACCCCGCCTAAACCGACTATAAAATCATATACTGGTATCGAAAGAGCCTCCTTAGATATCGAGTCTCTAATGTCTGCGGTTATAACGCCTCCCAATCCCATAGATACACCTCTATTAAATACTAGAATAGCCTTTGAATCAGCTACTTTATCGATCAACTCATCATGCGGAAATGGCCTAAATAGTCTAATTGATAGATGCCCAGCTCTAATCCCCATATCCCTCAATACATCAACTGCATCTTCAGCGTCACCACCCATCGCACCTGAAGTAACTAGAATATACTCTGCATCCTCGGTTTTGTATGCTGGGATAAGCTCACCGTAGTTCCTCCCAGTCAACTCAGTATACTCCCTACCAACTCTTCTAATGACACTAAGCGAATATATTATACAGTCCCATATATTCTTTCTTAGCATATAATGTTGCTCTGCAGTCGGTAGATTACCCACCGATACTGGGTTCTCAGGATCTAGTAAAGGCTTTATATGCTCTGGAGGAGGTAGGAAGCTATCTATTTCATCCTGCATAGGCATCTCAACAGGCTCTGATGTATGACTTACAATGAAAGCGTCATGAGCTACACCTACGGGAAGCCTTACTTCATCGTCTTCAGCTATCTTAAAGGCCTGTATAATTAAGTCATATACTTCCTGTGCATTCCTGGCTAGGAACAAGATCCAGCCCGAGTCCCTCAATGCATATACATCCTGATGATCACTCCATATATTCCATGGAGGGGCTAAAGCCCTTGTGACGAATGATGCGACGACTGGTAGCCTTGAGTTAGCGGCCCACCATATATTCTCATACATATAAAACAGTCCATGGCTCGCCGTAGCCGTAAATGCTCTGGCTCCAGCCGCTGAAGCACCTATCGCCGCAGCCATCGCCGAATGCTCCGACTCCACCCTAATCATCGTTGTATTATACTCTCCCTTCGATATAAGCTCATCAATCTTTTCTACTATAGTGGTCTGGGGCGTAATGGGGTATGCGGCTACAACTTCTACTCTCGAATGGAGAGCAGCGTATGCCGCTGCATAATTACCCGTTAAAACATATTTCCTCCTAACCCTCTCCATATTCATCCACCATTTTAATAGCATCTACAGGACATTCATGGGCACATATTCCACATCCCTTACACCAATCATATAACACTATTGGATAACCCTCCTCATCTAACTCGTATGCAGAGTCCGGACAATATATCCAGCATAATCCACATCTTGTACATTTCTCTCTAATTATGACAGGTTTCTGCCACCTCCAGTATCCAGTCTTACCAGCCGATCCAGGTGCGGGTTTAGCTATGGGATACATGACTTCAGGCAATCTCAACCACCTCGACAGCATATTTTAAAGCCTTAATATTCTTCTCGAGTATTTCTCCACTCCACCTCTCCTTCAAAACCTCCTCCGCAACATCTATATCAATAAAATCTAGAAGCTTGACTAATACGCCTAATAATGGGATATTCACCAGTGGTATACCTCCAACCTTAAGATCAGCCTTCAACGCTATTTCAACCGCATTAACAGGTATAACCTTAAAATCCTGGAGCCTACTCCTCTCAGCCTCAGTCAATTCATCTACATTTATAATTACATATCCACCCTTCTTCAAACCTTCTAGAGGGTTTATTATATTGAGTAGATGTCTATCAGTAATGATTACTATATCTGGGTTTTTAACACTACTTCTAGTTCTAATAGGTTTATCAGATATCCTTGTAAACACTCTCGTAGGTGCGCCCCTCCTCTCAGCCCCGAAGATGGGTATCGACTGGGCATACAATCCCTTTTTAACAGCCATCTCTGCAAGTAAGTTCGATGCAGATACTAAACCATGTCCACCTCTACCATGCCAACGAATTTCAAGCATATGCGTCATTCCAAAATTTTGAATTATAATTCGTCATAGAAAAATAAAGATAATAACAATAGTGGAGTATTATATATTTTGTACTAAAGATGCTGGCATGATAGATATGCTGGATGTATATCTAGAAAAGAAATATTATTATCCTGGAGACGAAGTCAGGGGATCTCTAGTATTAAACATGTATAGGGATGCTGTAGCTAAGAATGGAGTCATTAAAATGTCATATATCTACTTAGGATATGATCCTATGCGAAATATAATTTATAAGAAGGAGTATTTAGACTGGAAATATGAGTTCATCAAGAAGGAGAAGCTGAATAAAGGGGTCTATACATATGAATTTAAATTCAACCTACCAGAGGAGATACCACCGTCTTATAGGGGGAGATATATAGAGGGGGTATTGAAATATGAGGCTAGCGTAGAGATCCCACCGTATCCACGGATTGCAAAGAAGGGTGAAATATATATAGTATCTAAAACTAGTGAGAAGGTTAGAGAGAAGGTCGTGAGTGGCGGTGGGGCGGATATTAATTTCACACTAATATTTAACGATCCCTTAATAGGCTTTAAGGAGTTAAAGGGGGTCTTAATCTTACATGAAGCCAGGAATGTAAATAGGGTGACTATCGAAGCGTGTATAAATGAGTGGATCGGCTATACACACCTAAAGCTGTTTAAACATAGATACTCGATATCCAGGTGTTTGGCAAGGAAAAACTACGTTATAAGAGGATTAGCGACTAGACAACTGCGATTTACTATAGACTTAGGCAAACCTTTTAGGGGGACATATGTATATACGTCGCCATATTTCGATGAGAATATCAGGATAATGCCCTTACTAAGGATAATATTTCACAGAGCGGGAAGACCTCCTAAAGAATATGAGATTCCATTTCACTGGTATGTACATGGCGAGACCGAAGCTATAGAAACCTACATAGATAAGGAAGTTAAAGTATATATGGATACAGTATCTAGGGATGTCTTAAGATATTTCGAGGAATATGATGAGGGAGATGCCATGGACATATATTTATACCTTACTAAGAAAGGCTTAAGCATCTCTATAGAGGAGATTAACAAGATTCTTAATGATCTTTTGGATAGAGAGATTCTGGAGATCTCGAGAGATGATCCGATATTAAGGAAATATAGAATTAGGCTATAGTTCTATATATCTCCCCTTACCCTCCTCGACCGCCTTAAGATAAATTTTGTATGCCATCGCAGCATCCAGGATTGCAGTTCCTACACTCTTAAATATTGTAATCTCCTCATCATTCTCCCTACCTATAACCTTGCCGACTATAACTTGAGACAACTCTCCAACTACCTTAGATTTATGGATTACACCCTTCTCCAGAGGAATCCTGATATCACCAGATGAATACGCGTCTTTAGAGTCTACGTAGATTTTAGACGCCCTAGCCATACTATTATCGTCAAGCTCTCTAGAATCCTTATTGATATATCCTATACTGACTATGTGCACACCCTTCTTCAAATATTTACCATCTAAAACTGGTTTTACACTTGTTGTAGCTGTTATCAAGATATCCGACTTAGACACCACCTCATTCGCATCATCTACAGACTTAAACTCAATATCATACTGCTCACTGAATTTATTGATAAGTGATACCGCCTTATCTTTAAGAGCGTCATATACAAGCACTCTATCGACACCTGGATATAACGTTAGATGCATATGTAATTGCATCATCCCTTGTATACCAGCTCCCATCAAACCTATTACTGACGGAGACTTCACAGCCAAATATTTGCTTGACACCGCCCCCATAGCTCCAGTCCTATATGTCGTAACTTTAGTACCCTCTACAATAGCTAATGGAACTCCTTTAATCCCGTCGAATATGGAGACAAATGCATACAATGGTGGTATGCCGTATAACTCTGGATTTTCAAAGAAATATGTAATCAGCTTCACTCCAATAATGTTATAGCCATGTAGGTATGCAGCCATAGATCCGTAAAATCTTTGGGGAGCATCGAGTGTGATCTCCTGCCTAGGTGGAAGCTCTACCCCATAGATCTCCTTATTTTTAAATGCCTCTTCAACTACTTCAATCGCATATTTATAGTCGATTATCTCATCAATAACCTTAGAATCTATTACAAGCAGCTTCATAACAATAAATTTTATTGCTAAACAGAAATTTAACATTAGAGATATGAAGTCGAGGTCTTCATATAAGAAAAATTTATAATATTTTAAGACAAATATTTAGAATTAAATTCAAATATATTTTTAATGCGATTTTAAAACAGCTAAATCAGTATTATAAATTACTTTTTTTAACATTAGAATTAGAATGTTTTAAATGTGGTTGAATATGCCGATATTTATCGTCTTATCTAAGTTGACTGACGCAGGATTCGAGACACTCAAGTCTAAGCCTGAGAGAGTTAAGGAGGTTAATAAGAAACTTGAGAAGATGAGTGTTAAGATGCTGGAGCAGTACACTGTATTTGGTGAATATGACTTCGTAAATATTGTAGAGGCTAGGATAATTTAACTATAATGAAGGCTATGGTAGAGATGATTAGTAGGGGGACGGTGAGAACGATAACCCTACCAGATATTAAGGTAGATGATCTGATTAAAGAGCTGAAAAATAGCTTTCACTCCATCTGATCCAGGATAAAATTCTTACCCTTTTCAATATCCTTTATATAACCCATATACCAGTCGCGTCTCCCTCCCCCTCTGCCGTCGGCAACATTAATTAAATTCTTAAAGATATCCTCTAATTCGATTTTACTCGACGCTAGGATAAACCTATATTTCTCTCCATCATAGGAGAATACTATACCGACATCGACTTCATCTAGCCTCTTGGATAATACTCTTCCTACAGCATCTAAATCTAGATATGGATACTCAAGATATAGATATCTATATTTGCCATCTATATACGGAGTATTCTTAGCGATATATTCACTTAACTCTTTAATACTCCTCTTAAGAGAGGATAGCTCTCTATTCATATTATCTAATACCTTATTAATCTTATCATAATCTACATTGAATTTCCTCAATATCTCGATGAACCTCCCAATATATTTAACCGCATTATGTATTGCCTGAGATCCAGCGTAGTACTCGACTTCATATAGTCTACCCTTGACTTTAGTTAGATTAACTGGGAGAAACATGATACACTCCCTTGTATTAGATACGTGGGGCATCTTGCATGCAGATATATCATAACCGTTGATCACGACTACTCTAACCTCACCGGATATTCTAGCCTCATACGCCCTTATACCGGGATATTTTCTTTTAGCTTCTTCGATTGAATCGTAGTATTCGATATATACATCCCTACCTTCCTGAATAACTTCATTAGTCTTTATAGATGCTTTAACTACGTCATTCCACTCGATTAAATCACTCTCCAAAATTATTTTATTGATATCCTCCTCATGAACAACTTTAACTACCCTAGTATTCTCAAGCATATCGACTAGAGTCTTCATGAAAATATGCTCGGCAGTATGTCTTCTCGCTATTTCATACTCATCTAGAGTCATAGACTAAGGATAATAGCATTATAAATTACTTATAAATCTTTTCCTTATTGCATATGCTAGCAAACTAGTTTAGAATGATATGCCGTAAATAAAGATCAGTCTTAAGACTTACATATTTAAATATCATATTATTATTGATATGCCGATATATACTAGGATGGGTGATAAGGGATATACTAGTATATTACATGGAGTTAGATTATCGAAAGATCATCTACTACTTGAGGTCATCGGATCAATTGATGAATTAAATTCATATATAGGTGTAGTAAGGAGTAAATTAGAGTATCGTGATATAAATGAGATTTTAAAATATGTCCAAAATAAGCTTACCGATTTGAATGTCGAGATTCAGGCTAGGTATGTGGGTGAATTGGATAGATACCATGAGTATATTCTTAAAAAGACTGATGTGACTAAGCTTGAAGAATATATTGATATGTACTCGAGGGAATTACCTGAATTAAATAGGCTTATCTTATTCTCAGGATCTATACTCGGGACTGAAATGTTTTACGCCAGGGCAATATGTAGGAGGGTAGAGAGAAATATTGTTAAGTTATTTAAAAAAGTAGATAAATTTAAAGGCTCAGATATAATTCCATTTATCAATAGATTAAGCGACCTCTTCTTTATATTTGGTAGATATCTAAATTATAAAGAGGGGGCTAAGGAAGAGACATGGAGAGAGTAGAAGATGTTAAAATAGGCTTAGAAGTACATATACCAATTACCTCCGTGGAGACAAAATTATTTTGTAGCTGTAGAAACACTAGTAGATATAAACCATCGAAACCTAACCAATATGTCTGTCCAGTATGCCTAGGGTTACCGGGTGCATTACCTAGACCAAATGAAAAGGCTGTATATATGGCTTTAAAGACCGCTAAAGCATTGAGATGCAGATTGACGCATATTCTACAGTTCTATAGAAAACATTATTTCTATCCCGACCTGCCTAAAGGCTATCAGATCACACAATTTAAAGCCGGTGGATATGCACCATTAGGCGAAGACGGAGTATTAATGTTACAAGGTGGTAAGACTATTAGAATAAGGAGGGTACAGATTGAGGAGGATCCTGCAAAGTTGATCCATCCAGGTGGACTAGGGGAGTCGGATAGAGTTTTAATTGATTATAATAGGTCTGGGAACCCCCTTATCGAGATCGTGACTGAACCAGATTTAAGTAGCCCAAGAGAAGCACGTGAGTTCCTGGATAAATTGATTAGAATCCTCACAGACATAGGTGTATTAGATAAGAAGATAGATGTGGTTATAAGAGCCGATGCAAACATCTCTATAGGAGGATCGGCTAGAATCGAGATTAAGAATATCGGGTCTCCCAAGGATGTTGAAAAGGCTTTAGAATTCGAGAAGCTTAGGTTGGAGAGGTATGTTAAAGAAGGTATCAAGACTGTTCAAGAGACTAGACACTGGGATGATAGGAGGAGGGTCACCGTTAGTATAAGGGAGAAGGAGGTGGAGGAGGAGTATAGGTATTTCCCAGATCCGAATATACCTCCGATAAATATAAAATATCTGATTGAGGAGATTAAGAGAGAAGAGATTTTATTAGAAGATGATATGTATCTATATCTTATTGAATTAGGTGTAAGAAGTAACTACGCTGAAGTTATATCAAGAGATAAGGAGCTTTATGATACCTTTAATAGAGTTATAAAACGCCTAGGAATATCTGGGGATAAAGGATTCATCGATAAATCTGCAGGGCTATTTGTTAATGAGGGTAAGAGATTAATTAAAGAATCTGGGTTGTCATATGAAAAACTAGGTGAGTTGATATATTCAATTTTGTTAATGGTTAAAGAGGGGTTACTTACATTCGAGGAGGCGAGAGAAAAACTTCTTCAGAAGAGGGTGCATAAGCCCATTATAGGAGATAGAGATCTTGAAGCCATAATTAATGAAGTTATCACGAGAACGGAGATTCTCGGCGGTGAAGCTAAAAACTACATTATAGGGGAGGTGCTTAGGAAAGTAGGTGAAAAGGGATTTCGTGCAGATCCTAAGAAAGTAGCTGAGGTAGTTGATAGTAGAATTGGAGAGATTGTAAAGACTAAAGAGGTAGTTGAGGTTAAGGAAGAGGTATATATGCCTGTTGAATATAGAGAGAGTATCGCGAGGAGGAAGATCAGTATTTCAGACGCCTTCCTACTTAGAGAAGGAGAATGTATTTTAACTGGATGGATAGAGAGTAAAATGGATTTAGGTAGAAAGCTATTTATAATCTTGAGAGACTGGTCTGGAAGAATACAGTTGGTCGTCAATAGACAGAATGAGAATTATGAATTTATTAGGAAACTGCCTAGAGAAGCCTTCATTAAAGTCGAGGGTTCTCTACATGAGGATAGGAGAGCACCAGATGGAGTTGAAGTCCATGTAAATAACATTCAGTTATTAAGTGAGATACATAGTCTACCGCTTTCTCTACTAGATCTGGCTAGGTCGAGTATTCCAATTAGGCTTAAATATAGATATCTAGATATTAGAAGAAGATATATGAGAAGCATACTGAGTTTCAGATCTAAATTACTCCAGGCAATTAGAGAATATTTGATTAAGAATGGTTTCGTCGAGATAAATACACCTAAGATCATAACTACCGCTACTGAGGGTGGAGCTGAATTATTCCCATTTATATATTATGGTAGAGAAGCGTTTCTCGCTCAAAGCCCACAGTTATATAAGCAGATGGCTATAAACGCATTCGAAAAAGTTTTCGAGATAGATAGCTATTACAGGGCACAGAAATATGATACTCCAAGGCATTTAGCTGAATTCTGGTCGATCGATGTTGAAGTAGCATTATATACATTAGATGATCTATTAAAACTCATCGAGGATCTAATAATAAATGTTTCGAGGAGGGTTAGGGTTCTAGCTAAGGAAGAACTTAAAGTATTAGATAGGAAGATCCCTAGATTATCTAAACCGTTTAAGAGAATTACATATTCCGAGGCTATAGAGATTATCAGAAAGAAGGGTATTAAAATCAGGTTTGGAGAAGATTTTGGTGCAGATCATCTTAAGGTATTAGGAAAAAAGTTTAGGAAACCTTTCTTCATCATATACTGGCCTAGTAATATAAGGGCTTTCTACTATAAGCGGTTACCCGAAAACCCCAAATTAACCTTAAGCTTCGATTTAATGTATCCATTAAAATCAAGTTATCCATTAGAGCTGTCAAGTGGTGGAGAGAGAATCAATACGGTTGAAGAACTTAGAAGAAGTATTAAGGAGAGGGGGTTGAGGGAGGAGAGCTATACATGGTATTTAGAGATGTTTAAGTATGGTATGCCTCCACATGCAGGATTCGGACTAGGTTTAGACAGACTTGTAATGGCGCTACTCCAGTTAGATACTGTATTAGATACTGTATTATCTCCAAGGACCCCGAGGTATAGCAGGCCTTAGGTGATCAGTATGGAACTTAAGCCTATTATCGAGTTGATTAAGGAGAATGACCCGATCGAGATAGCATCTAAATTATATGAAACTTATAAAGATGTAGATTATAAGTTCAATGCATTTATTACACTAAGGCCGTGGGAGGATATAGGAGAGGATATAAAGAAGGCTAGAGGGGAATTGAGAGGGATTATAATACCGGTTAAGGACAATATATCTACTAAAGGAATATTAACTACTTGTGGAAGCAGGATTTTAAAGAATTATATCCCACCATACGACGCTACGGTAATTAGACATCTAAAGAAATATGGTATTGTAGTGGCTGGAAAGACTAATATGGATGAGTTCGCTATGGGGAATACAAATGAGAATAGTTTCTATGGTCCAGTATATAACCCATGGAATAAAGACCATGTTCCAGGAGGGAGCAGTGGAGGAAGTGCGGTAGCTGTAGCATATAATGGATTTATCGCATTAGGGAGTGATACTGGAGGTAGCATTAGACAGCCTGCAGCATATAACTATGTACTTGGGCTAAAGCCTACATATGGCTTAGTCAGTAGACACGGATTAATCTCATACGGAGAGAGTCTAGAGCAGATCGGTCCTATCGCAAGATTCACGAAAGATCTTGCTTATATAACATATATAATTAGCGAGTATGATGAAAACGATATTACAATGCCTGAGGATCATAGGAGAGTAAAGATGAGGGAAAATTTAATAAGGTTTATAGAGAAAGGAGTGAGTATCGAGCCGAAGACATATAGAATAGCATATTCAAGTAAATTTATCGACTACGCAGATCCCATGGTTTCAACTAAGATACATAATGTTATAGATAAACTTGATAGCGAGGGGTTTAAACTTGAGGATATAGATTTAGGTTATCTAGAAATGGGATTACCTGTATATTATATCATTGCAATGGCTGAGGCATCATCAAATCTAGCGAGATACGACGGAACAAATTATGGACTGAGGATAAAGGCTATCGACTATTGGATCGCTGCAGGCAGATCTAGGGCAGACGGATTTGGAGCCGAGGTTAAACGTAGAATTATACTAGGAAGCCTAATTACAATGAAAGGATATGAGAATAAATATTATATCAAGGCGCTTAGATTAAGAAGAGCTATTAGAGATAAATTAATTCAAGTCTTAACTAAATTCGATTTTATATTGACTCCGACTGCTCCAACTCCACCTCCTAAATTCGGTGAAGCACTAGGTCCTGAGGGATATATTCTAGACTTGTATACCGTAATACCTAACCTAGCAGGTTTACCAGCGTTGAATATACCAGCAGGATTTGTAAATGGGTTGCCGATCGGTATACAACTTATTGGAAACTACTTTAGCGAAGATGAATTGATACTTATATCAAGCTATCTCGAGGATAAGATTTATAATCCTCGTATGACACCAGGTGGAGATTGATGAAGGATATAATTAAAATTATAAAGAAGGTAATGAAACTTGTCATGATCCAGGAAGACCCCTCTAAATATGTCGAGGATGCTGAAAAGATCCTCAAATTATTTGATGAGATCGATAGGTATTCAGAGTATATAGAGGATTTAGAGCCGTTGTATCACCCGATAGGACATGAGGTAAGGCTTAGGAAGGATGAAGCTAAGGAGATGAGGATAGATATGAAGAAAATTACATATACTGAAGACGGCTATGTAGTAGCACCGCCTTTAAGAGGTAAAAAGAAGATATCATAGCCTTCTATAAGTTAGATAGAATATTACTGATTAGGCCCGTCCTCTCATTCTCAGATATAATATTTAAAATTAATTTGGTATGAGTCCTTTCTACATATTCGATCCTTTGAAGCTTCTTAACGAAATCATCCAACTCATGTCTCGTTCTAAACCAGCCGATTACCGTAATATCATACTCCCCAGTAATGTCATATACAGACGTTATATTAGGTTCTCGAGATACAATCTCTTCAACCTCTCTAAGCATCCCTCCCTTAACCTTAATATCTATTAAAACGGGATAAATATAGCCAAGATTCTCAATATCTATATCAACAGTGTACCGTCTTATAACACCTAAGTCTTCAAGCCTCTTTATCCTAGCTTGTATAGTCCCCACAGAAACGTTTAGACGGCGTGCAATCTCCCTCGATGAAAGTCTCGAATTCTCAATTAGAGTAGAGATAATCTTGAGATCAAGTTTATCTAGATCCAGATCCCTCTTCATATTTAATATATTACTCTAGGTTATTTATAGACATTTGTCGATTTAAAATTTAATTTAATATACAAATATTTAATTTGATACAGTTTCTTAGATATCCTGATAGACAAATGTCGAATTCATCTTTATTTTGCACGAGTAAATTTATCTAAGTATATTTGGTTAAACGGTGTATAACCATGGATATATTCAGCAGGTTAGATGAAGACGGTATTAGGTGGATTACACTGCAGTTTATGGATATCAAGGGATATATTAAGGAGGTTACAGTTAAACGTGGTAAGATTGATGAAGATTCATTTGCGAGAGGCGTACCTAAGCTTGATGGTAGTAGTATCGAGGGGTTTACAAGTATCGAAGAAAGTGATTTAACCCTTAAACCAGTTATAAATACATATGTTAAGATTCCATGGAGAAGCGGATTAGCTAGATTTATATCTGAGGTGGTTGAGAAGGATGGTAAACCCTATGAGAAGGATGGGAGGATAATTTTGAGAAGAGCATTAACCGCATATGACGCAGAGGGCTTTACACCATATATAGGTATTGAGATGGAGTTCTTCGTATTCAATAGAGTAGAGATAGATATGACTACTCCATACACTGGAATGAGCTATAGAATTTATAGCGATGAATCCCCCCATAATACAACCGGATATCCTAGGATGTATAAGAAAGGATACTATCCAGCCACTCCATTAGATACCCTATTTAACTATAGGATGAAAATAAGTGATCTTTTAGCAGAGTATTTCAACTGTGAAGTTGACGCACATCATCATGAGGTAGCTACTTCTGGACAAGTGGAGCTTGATATAAGATACTCTACACCATTATCTACTGCAGATAATGTATTAAATGTCAAATATGTTGCAAGGAATATTGCAGATGAGATGGGTTATGTAGTTACATTCATGCCTAAACCATTATATGGAGATAATGGATCTGGGATGCATACACACATTTCTATATGGAGAGAAAATATAAATCTATTCTATGATCCAGACGACGAATACGCTGAGTTAAGTCAATTAGGTAGATATTTTATAGGCGGATTAATCGAGCATGGCAGAAGCTTAGCCGCCTTAGTAGCACCTACGGTAAATAGTTATAAAAGATTGATTCCTGGGTATGAAGCGCCTGTATATCTGGTGTGGTCTAAAGCTAATAGAAGCGCTGCTATACGGGTGCCGATGTATCTTAAGAGGGATTATAATAAGAGAATTGAGTTTAGGCCGCCTGATCCATCTGCTAATCCATATATAGCTTTAGCGGCGATACTCCTAGCTGGTTTAGATGGAATTAAAAAGAAGATAGATCCGGGTGACCCGATAGACAGAAATATTTATGAGATGAGTATTGATGAATTGAGGAGGTATAATATTAAGATGCTTCCTAGAGACCTGTATGAAGCGCTTAATGAATTGAAGAGTGATGATACATATTTAAAACCCTATTTCTCCTCAGAATTCCTAGATACATATTATGATATAAAGCTTAAGGAATACAAGTCGATATCAGAATACCCGACTACACCAGAGCTATACTATTACTTTTCCCTATAGTAGTTTTGAAGAGTCACAATGCATTTTAGAGGATGAAAACTATATATAATTTTATATTAGAGTTAATGGATTAAGAGTGTAAATAATGGGGTTGTGAGGATGGCAAATATATTTATATTTGATACCCTCATGTCAAGCTATATCCATCCATGGAGAAGTAGCATCGAAGAGGGTAAATTAAAGATTCTCCTTGATAACTACGAGAGGAGGGTAGGTATTCTATATGAATATATAATTGTTTGGAAGAGGGAGGCGAGTCACCCTTATCTAGTTAGGGAGCCTAAGGGTGTTGTAGTAGGAGAAGTTATTTTAGATGTACCTCCTGATGTAGTTATGGTTATCGATCAATATGAGTTTGCGCCTAGGAAGAATTATAGGGTTGAGGAGAAGATTAGGCTTGAAAATGGAAATATAGTGGATGCATTTGTATATGTATGGAGGGGAGACAATGTACATGAATCTGAAGAAGAGTTTAAGACACTTCTTCCACAGGATAAAATACCAAAGTGGGCTTCAAAAGAACTTGAGGAGTCCGAATAGATAGTTAACTAACCAAGACGATGAAAATTAAGAGAGTTTTTACACTATTTGGTCCACCTATAATAGGGCTTTTTATACTTGTAGTAATTGGAACAATATTATTTTCAATATTCGAGAACATCAGTCTATTCGACGCATTCTACTGAACGATCACAGTTTTATCGACTGTAGGATTTGGGGACATCACACCGACGACAATCAGAGGTAAGATCTTATTTATCTTCCTAATCGTCTTTGGATTAGCATTATTCGGATATTTCATTAGTCAAGTATCTAGTCTATGGTCTAAGGAGAAGGCTGCTAAAATATCCATAGACATGATTAGTGAGGGTAAACTTGATATTATAGAGTATAGAGTTGGTAAGAGATTATTAAGAGGTATATTGTATCAATTTATAGGAGAGACGGTACTCAGATCACAACGCCGAGTGACAACATAGTCTTGAGAGAGAATAGGCCTGTTCTAATAGGATTATCTGAAGATTTTGATAAAGTCGGATGTTTTATAGAAGAGTGAGTATGGCAGACTTTCTAAGGAGGCGTAAATAAGTTTGATATAATACTCTGGATCATATACATTTCTTTCAGACCATCTCTCAACTGGAATAGGTCCGTAGACTGACATAATATATCTAACTAAATTTACTTTGGAAGTGCCGAGGGCCTTGATAACTTTACTTATGACCCCGCCATATCTTATTTTACGTATCGATTTGGTGACAATAAGCTTAGTTGGATCGACCCTGAAATTCCTTATCAGAGACTTATATTTATCTAGTATTTTAATAGATTCACCTGTTAGGAACTTAAATTCACTGTAATCCTTAGCATCTGCAAGCTTATCGATAACCTCCATCTGAAAATCTTTAACTATATCCGGGGCATCTTTCCTAATCAATTCAATGCCCTTAACCTTAAGTCTATTGTCGTAACTAACTCCGAAATATCTGTTGATAGATCCGACATACTTTAAGGATCTATTAACTGGGATATACAACCATTTGTAGTGGAAATCTATCTCCATTCTAAAGCCAGTCTTCTCTGAAATCTCCTTGCATAATAGCAGGTAGTCAGATAGCGACGCATCTTCCCTAGTGACAAATATGCTATCGACAAGCGCATGCACTACCCTGAATCCCCGTGCTTCAGCTATGTTAATAGCCTTAAGAAGAATATCTCTAGCATATGAGGTAACAGCTTCATACGCCTCTATCTTCCCGAATCTAGCGTTTCTATATCCTAGATACCCGAAACTCGCGACTAAAATCCATTTTAAGGCTCTTTGCCTAGCATCTAGAATCGGGTCGCCCCTATCCCTAGATAAATCCTTTAAGAGTATCCTTCTATTGACGAGCAACTCCATAGCCCTTGATACTATAGACCTCCTATCTAGGCAGATCCGATGCTCGGATTCCGGAGCTATAATATATCTTTTACATCCAATATAGTTTACGGATTCATTACCGATATTATACTTCGCTATTATAGACGGATATAAACTTGTGAAGTCGCATTGAGCTACATTCCAGTATAGACCTGGGGATGGAGTATATACATAGCCGCCTCTATCAATCTTAGTAAGTCTATCCACATCCTTAAAATTCTCGATGTCAACCCTTACATCAGGTATTAAATACTTTAGTTTAAGTGCTTCAATAGATTCTATCGTTGTTAAAATCTTACCTATGCTATATCTAGAGACTTCATCTAAACCTACTCTAGATAGTCTTGATAACTCTATAAAACCCGGGAATTCAGACGGCTTCAACACACTTCTTGAGTAATCTATTTTAATATAATTCCTTAAATCAATCGACTTAGATAGATATTTAAATACTTCAGTATATCCAGCTTCAATGACATGCGGCCTAAAATTATTTACAGATTCTATTAGTTCACCTAAACTATTATAATATTCTATAAAATTTTCAGGCCCCTTATAGAACTTTACTTTAAAAGATTTTGGCGGATACTTAAATGGATAGTATACGTCTCCATACCAATCCAACAACTGAATATATATTCTTCGGATACTAGGATACTCGTAATATATGCTTAGAGGATCTTCAAGCATCTCGAGGTTATTTATATCAACAAGTGTAAATGGCGATAAATTATAGTCTAATAAAAGATGGATCTTTATACTAGGAAAAAGGTTCCAGAGTCTAATACTATGATATCCGCTGAAAATCTTAATCATTTTATAATATGTCTCTAGATCTGCAGGCGTTAAAACCCATATATCTCGGTGTACTCTATACCATGGGGGGATATACCACGTATCCCGATAGAAGTCGTCAATATATTCCTTGTTACGATAGATTATCCTTTTAATCAGATAGGGATCTCCAGATAAATATAGTTTAGGTTTATAATTTAACTCCCTCTTTAAAATAGATCCACCGACATCCAAGAAATATAGCGTGAATCTATCTCTCGATATATCTTGATATACCTTTATCAACCATCCCTTCACATGCATCAACTCTTTTAAACAACTCTAGAATCAGCAGATATAGTATGTCAATTGCCGGAGATGGATTAGGGTCTTTAGCCAGTAAACCCCTCTTTAACCTAAGCATGCAACTAATATATTCAGCATATTTAACATATTCGGATCCTAGTAGCTTACCTATCTTCATGATCCTCTTAATCTCATCTTCAAATACTTTAGTATAGGATGGTATAGACCTACCCATCAAACCACCCAGTCTAAAAGCTTATATTGAATCCCCTGATCACCACTGAAGCCTAGGAAGGAGTATACCGTGGTATAAAATGAAGTTGGCCTAGAGTCTATGGATTTCAGGAGATTTACATCTACTAAATCATCTACTCTCCTAAATGTAATTAGATAGTGAATTAGATGCCTATGTAAATTACCTCCATATGGAAGCCCCTTAGAATCAAGTCTATTAAATATTATTATAGTAGACCCTCTTTCAACTAATCTTCTTAATACCCTAAATAATTGGCTATAAATTTGCAGATTGTACTCCTCCATAAAAGGGTCGACAAGAAATAGTATCTTACTTCTAGATCTAGATAGAGACTGTATATAGTCTTCAGGCTTAAAGCTACGTCTAATTCTAATACCCTTCCTGAAATAAGCTACCGACACATTGTAGAGATAAAGCAATTCATTTAACAGATATGTATCTAAGCCATCGGAATATTGATGGTATATTATAGATACTTTATATCCCGAGGAAACTATATCCACTAGGATATGGTGGAGAAGCTTTTTAACTAAAGACCATGGGGAACCTGCGAACTCGGTTATAAAGCCTATTCTCAATCCACCATTTAAAACCTCATTTAATATGGGAAGATACTTCAGCGTAATCCTATCACAACCATGCATAAAAATCACCTTATCTATACATTCTCCATTTTAATGGTCTTAGAATCGATTTAAAACCATATACTCTAATTCGGAGTGATAGAGTTTAGTGAAAGTAAAGAAGTAAATGTCATTTTCATATGTGTTAACATTCTGAAAACCCTACTCTTTATTCAACTCACTTAAATTCTCAAGTTAAATATCCATATAGCGAGTAACATAAATAATGATCCAAGGAATACCAGTGTCAACTCAATTATGATAACTTCTATGGTCCACATATTAAATATCATGCTAACTGAATATTCTGAATAGTATAGTGAAAACATCACTAGTGTTAATCCTATACATGCACTTAAAATGCTATAAAGTATCTTCTTCAACCATTTACCACGCACCAATATTGTTACAGCGATTCCAGTTAGAACAGCTCCAAATGGAAACCAACCTATGTAAAACATAATTATGGTTCCCGCTAAAACTCCCAGTATATCCCTGTTTACCCTTAGATTCATCCTCTAATTAGAATCTAAGTCGGATTCGTATAATATATTTCACTCTTCTATCCTAGTTAATTTAGGTAGGTAAACTAGATATGCGAATGCAGTCGCTAATGTAGTAAATCCTCCTAGTATAATCGGAAGGAAAAGATTTTCACCCGAGTATATCAAGATCAGGGACGATAAGAATAAGCCTGCTGACATAGATAAATTCCTTGCTATTAAATCTATCGATAATACCCTAGCCCTAATTTCATGCGGCGTAGAATCTATCTGATACCTCCTGAGAAGGGGGATTAACAAGGCTCTACCTGAAAATATTAGTGGTAGACCTACTATAAAGCCTGGTAACCCTCCAAATAGGAAGAGGAAGATGCCGGATGCTCTAATCATAAAGCTGATGAATAATCCAAGCCTATGCTCTATAGCATCAACATAAGGCATGAATGCTATTGAAAGAAAAACACCTGACGCCGTCGCCACCGAATATATACTCCCCCATAAATCAGCGGTAACACCATTTACAAATGCATATCTAATTAAGTACCGTATATATAATCCAAATGAAAAATGAGATAACACCCTTAAGATGATAAACCTCTTCATCGGTGCAGGGGTGATACTCCATAGCTTCGCTAGTGAAAATGATTTTACTACAGCATTAAACAAGCCTTCTTTATGCCTTATCTTAAGGGTCTCTTCAATATACAGTCCTCTAAATACAAAAGCTATTAAAGCAAGTAATACGGCGATGACGAAAGATATTTTATAACCCTCAACACCACCACCATAATATTCGATTATATATCCAATTATAAATGGAGCAGGTATAGCCAGGAGATCTGGTAGGGTATGTATAAATATTATCCCCCTACCTCTTTCACCAGGTTTTAAACTATCGCTTATAAGAGCTATTAAGGATGGCCTATATAGTGATGTAAAAGTCTGGATAATCATGCCCAGCAAGATACATATTGGATTTAATGCGAAGTAATAGATTAAATATGCTAATATTATAGTCGACGTCAACGTTACTATCGGCTTCCGCCTACCTACATAATCTCCTATTACACCACCTATTAATAATAGTGGAACCTCGATTAGCATAACAACTCCATATATCCATCCAATATCAGCCTCAGACCCACCTAATATGGTTATGTAGTTTGGGAGATAAGGCTCTACACCATTTGATATATATGTGAGTAGGATCCAGGATATCAGTACTATATAGATATTTCTGGAGTATGTAACATACTTCCTAAACCTATTACCCATCTTAAATTATCCTATATAGGCGTAAAAACTATTATATAGTAATTCTCCGGCTCCCTAACAACTATCTCATACCTAATCTTCATACCTATCTTAAGTTCATCATACTTAGCCTCCACTAGACCAAGTACTTTAACGCCATTAAACGAACCTATTCCAATAATATAGTCATCATAGTGGCTATGTGTAGCAGGCTTTACATTAATCTCAGTAAATGTAAGTAGAGTCCCTTCCTTACCCAATTCAATCCATTCTATATCACTCGATCCACACTTCCCACAGCTTGACCTAGGCGGATAATATATTGAGCCACACGACTTGCATTTAGATGCATATAATACTCCATTCTTAAGGCCTTCAAAATACTTCTCCAACCCACCGACTGAAATACTATATTCTAATGTAAGCTTCCTATAATCTTCAATATATTTCCCACCGGTCTTATTATCGACTTTAATATAATCCATCCAACCACCTCCCTACTTCAACGATAATATAGTTATATATGCATATTGGCCTATCCCACCTACATTATGTGCAAGTGCACACCCGTTTTTAATAGGCGCCTGCCTATCCCTCTCAACCTCACCCCTAAGCTGTTTAACGAGTTCGGCTATCATACCGACCCCCGTAGCTCCAATCGGATGGCCTTTAGACTTTAACCCACCACTCAGATTAACTGGGATCTTACCGCCAATATACGTCTGCTCCTCCCTAATTAACTCAATGCCTTTCCCACGTTCAGCAAACTGCAGATCCTCATACGCCATAACCTCTGCTATTGTAAAACAGTCATGGACCTCTGCAACATCAATATATTTAAGTGGATCATCTACCCCAGCCATTTTATATGCCTTCTTAGCGGCCTCATATGCAGATGGAATACTTAGATAGTCCTCCCTTCCAGTAAGTAATGCAGATGCAGACGCGGATGCTATCCCCTTTATCCATATCGGGGAATCACTATACTTGGATGCATATTCCTCGCCAACCAGTATCGCCGCGGCAGATCCGTCTGTAATCGGTGAGCAATCAAATAACTTTATCGGCCTCGCTATATACCTGGAATTTATACAGTCTTCTAGGCTAATCTCCCTCCTATACTGTGCCTTAGGATTCCTAGCACCGTAGTAATGGTTTTTAACAGCTACCTTACAGAAGTCTTCTTCAGACGCGTTATACACAGCCATATATCTATTCATAAATAGTGCATAGTAGCCGGGGAATGTAATGCCATAGTCGCGGACCTCCCAGAAGTAATTACCTAATCTAGCTAAGAGCTCGAGAGTCTGGGGTGTTGAAGACTCCATCATCTTCTCGATTCCAAGGACGAGGACTATATCGGCGTAACCAGATTTAATTAAATTATATGCGAAGAATATACCTGCACTACCCGATGTACATGCAGCCTCAATCCTAGAAGTCCCTTTCGGATTCAACTCCAGGTATTCGTTTAAAATTCCTGCGGGGGAGCCTTCCGGACTATATCCACCTACGCTAGTATAGACTACATACTCAATATCACCTGGAGAAACTCCCGAGTTGTCTAAAGCTTCCTTATATGCTTCCCAGGCTAACTCCATAAACGATACATCGGTTCTTCTACCATATTTAGAAGACCCGACACCGATAACAGCTACATTCCTACACATTTTAGGCAACCATATAATATTTTGGTGTTTAGATGAATAAGATCGTGCATAAAATATATTTACAGTTTGATATCACGAAGGTTTCATATCGATATTAGTAGGTGAATATCGAGTTGCGTGAGAAGATAGCATTGCCACTTACATTATACTCCACACTATTCACAATCGGAATCTATGCACTATATCTACAATTATATGCATACTATATCCTAGGGCTATCAAATCTATTGATAGGATTATTTGCAACAATATATTTCAGCGTAAACGCACCTTCATCGATTCTAGGGGGATACCTATTCGATAAGTATAGAAGGGGGAAACTTCTATTAGTCACCGCGTTATCAATACTAACTATATCAAACTTCTTAACTCCACTATATCCATCTGGATACTACCTTTTATTTATCAGGGGTCTACAGGGATTCTCAACAGCTATAATAGTGCCGTTAGTCAATTTACTTGCATCCAGAATAATGGGGATAGGGAGGGGAATAGGGATAGTAAATACATTCGGGAGTATAGGATTTATGTCAGGTGGTTTAATCGGAGGGATAATAGCAGATCTATTCTCATATGAAACCCTCTTTTATATAGGTGGATTCATTACTTTAACATCTCTAATAATATTACTATTCTCTAGACTGGAAGTCAGCGAAGAAATTCCAGGTAATAGAATTAGATTGAGTCATATAAAATACATTAAAGAATCTATTTGGATAATATACTTGGCATACTTCATTAGAATAACCGCGTCGGGAGGAATCTGGAGTCTATTCAGCCTATTCCTCTTCACGATCGGCGGGACCAATATATTGGTAGGTGTTGCACACTCGATAAATACACTTACACAAGCAATAGTATTTAATAAGATAAGTAGGTATTCTGAGGGTAGGGGTGTAAATGTATTTAAAGGCGGTTTAATTTTATCTGCTATTGTATTTACTGTATATCTATTCTCAAACAATATTTATGAAGTCTTACCCGCTCAAGTTATACTAGGCTTTGCATGGGTCATGCTATACGCAGGTGCAAACGTATATATCCTTGAGAATACACCTTCAAATATACAGGGGACTGCACTAGGCTTACTAAATATGTTTAACTCACTATCTTGGATAATTGGTTCAGCTATAAATGGCTTTATATCGGATCTATATGGAAGTTATAAACCATATATTCTACTAGGTGTAATCCTCACTATCATAGGATATTTAATAGTCGAGGTCTATTTCAGGAGGATTCACCCGAAGGAGTAATCTACGCCATATCCGCCCGGCGGTGTATTCCATCTAATATTATTATATGGGCAGATAAGTCTACACGATCCACATTCTAGACAACCTTCATAATTAAAAATTAGATTCCCATCTTCATCAAGACTATATAATCCAGCAGGACATATCTTTATACAAGGCTTATTCAAACATTCTCTACATTTAGAGGTATCTACAATGATATGAGGCTCCTTATATATCTCAAACCTTGTTTTTAGCAGCCGATCTTCAACACTATACCTCTTCATATAGATCTACCTAATGTAATCAACTTGTAAATTAGATTTATTATACCCGATTCAGATTTAATCGAATCTATAAGTGAATCATATAGCTTATATGGCTCTTCACCTGTGGAATATACTTTATTGAATAACCTACATAGTATCCCAGGCAGTATGCTATAGACATATCTATCTGATAAAGCCTTATCTACATCCTTAAACTTCTTTAACCCATGATATATTGGACTGGACTTAACTAACTCCATATATTTAGCTAAGAATTTAGAATCTCTAGACCCATTCTCATGGGAATATTTTATTGTGTCAGCAGCGTATTTACCTGATAATACTGCATAATCAACTCCCCTAACTGTAAATCCTGTATTTAATACGTAACCCGCTGAGTCACCTACTATGAGGTAGCCGTCGCCATATGGCTTCTCCAATATACCGTGTAGACCGGCTTCACTAACTAACCTGGCGGAATACTCGATTAATGTAGCATCTTTAAATATCTTCTGCATATATGGGTGGAGCCTTAGATCCTCTATCAACTCCCTCGGATAGACTTCTTCAAACGCTTCATTAAGATGTACTACTACTCCCAAGGATATATAATCCCTCATAGTATATAGAAAACCGCCTCCCCTTACACCTTTTAATGGACCTCCGAGTATATAGGCGGCAACACCACTATCATTATCTAATCCAAATAGATTGTTTATCTTACTTCTATCTACTTTAAAAACTTCCTTAACGCCTACGGCGTATTTATCAGGACTCGGCTTACTTTTTAATTTATATTCCTCAGCTAAAACACTATTGACACCCTCTGCGAAAACTACGTATAAAGATTTAATTACATCTCCCCCGGCCTCCACCCCAGAGACTACATTATCCTCAAATATAATTTTATCAGCTTTAACGCCTGTAGCTATAACTCCCCCCTCAGACTCTACACGCTCACCCATCCACTCTAGGAGTTTAGATAGGAATATTGTAAAACTCTTGTATTTATCGCTAGACCCTCTTGCTAATGTAAGTTCTATAGAATCCTCTTTACATAATGTAATAAGCTTTTCATGACTAACCCAACGCTCTACGTTAAGTTCATCCCTCCACCCCGGAAAATATTTATCGAATGGATATGAATAGACTCTACCCCCGAATACATTCTTAGAGCCTAGTTTACTTCCTCTCTCAAGGACAAGAACATTGAATCCATATTTCGATAGGAAATATGCTGTAGATAAGCCTGAAGGCCCCCCACCTATAACTACTACATCAAAGTCGATACTCATTATAATTTCTTCAACTCCCTTATCTTCTCAATCAACTTGGGTAGGATCGTATAGAGATCCCCGACTACTCCATAATCACATTCCTGGAAGATAGGTGCGGATTCATCCTTATTAACGGCTATAATTACTTTACTACCCCTTGCACCAAGCATATGATGAGGTTGGCCTGACGACCCGAATACAATATAAACTTTCGGATTAATGATCAGGCCTGAGATCCCGATCCAATGGCTACACCATCCATAATCGGCGGATAATGGACGGGTCACGCTCCACGCACCATTAAGCTCATTAGATAGCTCCTCAACCATATTAAGATCCTCCCTCGACTTAAATCCCCTCCCAGCACCTACAACTACATCTGCTTTAGTAGGATCTACTCCAACAGCCTCTCTAACACTATATTCTACTTCCATAACTGATTCGCCGACATCAACGACCTCAACATGTCCTTCATAAGTTTTAGGAGAATCGATTTTCAGAACACCTTTAGTTATTGTAATTATAACTGGATACTCGAATTTAATTTGAGCCTTACCTAAACCACCATATACAAGTCTCTCTAAAGTATTTCCATTGAAATCTATCGATACGACGTCGGAATATACTGTATATCCAGTTAATCCAGAGACTATTCCAGCTATAATCCTACCCTTCTGTGTAGACGGAGTTATAATCACTTTATATTCATTCAAATCAATCGACTTAAAGAGTTTTATGATTAAATCCGTATGGAAGCCGTCTTTCGATGAATAATATACTTTATGGAAATAACTTTTTAGACTCTCCCCGATCCTTACATCGTGAGTCACTAGATCTGGAGTATAACCATATTCGACTATACCTAGGGCGTCGTTAGCCCAATTTGAATCATCTAGATAGATTAGCGCATTCATATAAGACCCTCCCCCTTGAGAACATTTACAATCATATCAATAGCCTTCGCTACATCATCCTCACTCTCAATTTTAATTATATTCCTTAGACGCTCTACAACATATCTTGAGACCTTAACTATATCTAACTTCCCTATCGATTCAATATAATCTGAGATATTTAGCTCATTTATAGGCATCTTCTTAGCCCTTAGAATATCCTTTAGAGTAGGGATCCTCGGTAGATTAGCCTCTGTAGATACGGAGATTATTAGAGGTGGCTTAGCCTTAAATGTATAGGTGCCGTCTTCCATATTCGATGATCCTATGAAGAATGTCCCATCGAAGTCTAGTTTATCTACATTAGGCATAAGTGGATAATTTAATAAGCTGGATAGCATCCCCTGTAGACTGGATGAATGTGTATCGTTTGACCATTGACCCATTAGTATAACGTCATATGGACCATGCTTCTCGAAAAAGGATTTTATAATATTGGCTACTTGATTAGCAGGGATATACTCAGGAGAATCATACTTTATTAAATATGCTTCATCGACGCCCATTGCATAAGCGTCTCTAAGCATTCTGTAATGATCTTTAGTCGATCCGATCGTTACGACCGTAACGGCTCCTTGATATTTATCTTTAATCTTAAGAGCCTCTTCAATAGCACATTTATCAGCGTCACTAATCTTCTTTGGAATAGCCTCATATATAGGCTCTCCAGTAGACTCATCGAACTTAATTTGAGACGTGTCTAAAGATAGTTTAATTGGCACTAGTATCTTCATAGGAATCAAATAAAATTATTTAGTTTAGGGTTTGATAAAGTGAGTAGATAAAAAATATATAGAATTACCCTCTAACGTACTCCCTTCCAAGTAAGTCTCTAGCTATAATTATCCTCATTATATTCTGAGCACCTTCGGCGCCAATCGTATAGCTGAATGTACCTATCCACCCCCTATATACATTAGATTCCTTCGTATACCCGTATGCCCCATGCCATTTTAAGACTTCCTCATATATCCTCGTGGCAGTCTCCGGAGCCTTCATCTTGGCCAACGCTACAGGGATATTTAGATCCTTTGGATTATATCCCTCAGCCTTCTCCTTATATATCTTATCAGCTAGCCACGCAGCCTTATATGTAAATAATCTGGCAGCCTCTAAATCAGCGTATAACTCCGCCAATTTAAATTGGATACCCTGGAATGAAGATAGCCTCCTATCCTGGAAAAGCTTTCTATTCCTAAGCCATTCCATAGCAGTATCTAAAGCCCATCTAGCACTCCCTACACATGCTGCTGCAACTAATATTCTAGCTAAGTTGAAGCCCTCCATAACATGATAGAAGCCTTTATTCAACTCCCCAATAACATATTTATCCTCCACTTCAAAATTCTCGAGTATAAAGCCACCTGTACTTAATCCTCCTCTACCAATCTCCTCATATATAGTGGGTTTAAATCCATCCTTCAACTTGCCATTCCACTTAGGTAATACAGCGAATGCAGTTATATTTCTATGCCCCCATTCAAGAGAACCTGTCTTAGCTACGAGGAACCATCCACCTCCCATAGGTAATTCAGTTACTTCACGGACACCGCTGATATAGCTTTTTTCACCATTCAATATCCATACACCATCCTTCTTCTCAGCGAAAGTCTTTATACCAGCGACGTCGCTACCACCTTGGGGCTCTGTCGAGGCTATCCCAAAGAATGCTTCCCCACTAACTACTTTGGGTAAGATCTCGGACTTCGCTTCCTCGCTTCCAAACAACTCTAGGGCATATGGCCATCCATTATTTAGTAATAGATATACTGCAATAGCTACAGCTGGGTCGTAATATGCGACCTCCTCAACCGCTATAGCGGTCATTACATATGTCCCGCCCATACCACCATATTCCTCTGATATAGGGATCCCGAATAGCCCTTGGTCAGCCATCTTCTTAATCAAGTCATATGGAATCTTATTAGATTCATCGACTTCAACCCACTTAGGCTGTATATACCGCTCTGAAAACTCCCTCACGCTATCCCTAAACATCTCCTCCTCCTCAGAAAATTCGAAATTCATTGAAACACCTCCATAAATACATATATAGTAATTACTTGGATAATGTATCTATAATAGTATAAATTTTAGATATATTCCCCCATACTCTCAATATAGCTTATTAAATCTTCCTTTAAACTAACTAGATACTCCCTCGTGTATCCCGCTTCAATATATGGTATTAGTAATCCACCTACAATAGGATACTTAACGTATTCGCCAACCTCTAACCCTCTATTACAAAGATAATTCACGAAATCTTGTCTAAACTGCGCACATCTAAATAATCCTCCAGTATAATTTACACTCAGATTGGATCCAATTCTACGAACTACTGCTAAAATTGCATTGTAAGCCTCCTCAAGAAGTTTATTAAATATACTTTTTATGATCCTACTGCTATAGTATCTACACATGAATCCTGTTAATCCCGCTATATCCTCGACTGATAAACTATAGAGATAGGGGATTAACTCACCCTCCTCGATACCTATATACTCTAAAAATGTGTCATATAACTTAAGCTTCCTCCTTCTCCCATCATACATCCTCAATATTATGTTAATAAAGTCTCTAGAAGCTCTATATCCAGAGAAATCATCGCCATATCTCCATCCCCAGTCTCCACTATAATATGCCCTATCACCATACTCTCCATATACATTACATCCTGTCCCAATGATAACCACTATACCATCTAACCCTAATGTAGCGGTATATAAAGCTGCCTTAACATCATGAACCAAAATATACCTATCTTTAACATGCTGATCTAACTTCCCCCTCCAGAATATCCAATCCTCATGAGAATCCAATCCAGCTACGCTAAATACAACCTGATCAAATGCATATTCAGCTAATATATGCTTCATCAGTTTATTAAACCGATTATTAAATACACTCTTACTTAGATCCCTATGTTTCAACCCCCAGGAAAAGCGTTTAAATAATGTTTTAAACCCGTCATGATATAATATATCTATTTTAGATCCACCGATATCTACAGCTAAAACCCTCATATCACCATCTTCTTACGGCATAGTAATATCTATATGATAGAACCTTCTTAGCATCATAATATCCCCAGACCATCCCCAAAAGCATTCCCCCTAAATGAGCCCATATATTAGTCGCTATAGATATGTTAATTAAAAATATGAATATTCCATATAATATCATGTTCCTCACGTTTCCTCCCACTACCCCACCATATAAGAGAAGATATCCGAAAATACCGAATATAGCTCCGCTAGCACCTCCACTCACCGCGATTAATGGTAGTAGAAATACTGTTAAGATGTTTCCTACTAATCCGGATAATAAATATACTGTGATAAGCTTATTAGGTCCGAAGCTTCTCTCAAATTGAATACCTAATACATATAGCCAGAATAGATTAAAACCAAGATGTATTATATTATGGTGTACAAACATGGCGGTAATTAACTGCCAATACCATCTATAGTTTATTACATAATAATTCAATTGCCCCATTTGGGCAAGTACATTTATATCGATCCAAAATATATTTCCAGATAATATCGCCTCGATTGCGTATACAACTATATTTATAAGTAATAAGAGATACGTTGCCCATAACCTTCTATATCCTCTCACTACCATCATTATAATATGTGAATAATATCTACAATAATATATAGTATTTGGTACGTGGGGATACTATGGAGAGGACACTCCCCTACAAAGAGATCACCAATGAGATACAGGTCTGGATAATATTTACAATTATATCACTGTGTATATGGGAGGTAGTATCATATGCTACTAATGGTCTGTTTCCCGACATACCTACTGTAGTAAATTTCATAAGGTCTATTAATCTACGTGAATTCTGGTATAATCTCTACCTAACATTTAGAAATGCCTTAACCGGGTATCTAATTGGGTTGGCCATCGCATTAGGTCTAGCTTATCTATCCTCACTGAGTAAGTTCTTAGATAGATTTACTGGCATATTAAATACTATACTACAGAGTATAAGCGTCCTTGTGTGGGTAATGATATTCCTACTATTATTTGGTGTGCTAAGCCCAATCCCACCTATACTGGTATCTGCAATAGCTACATTACCAGTGTTACTAAGTAATTTACTCCAGTCTATTAAGTATGTAGATAAGAGGATTAGGGAACTCGCTAAAATATTGGGTGCATCAAGGATAGATTTATTTAAGGACTTTATAATACCTGGAAGCATCCCATACATAGCTAGTGCCAGTAGAGTAGCGATTGGATTAGCCCTTAGAATAAGTGTAGTTGCAGAGGCATTCGGCTCATCCGGTGGAATAGGATTCCAAATAATTTACAACTATAGCCTAGGGTACTCTGAGGGAGTAGTTGGTTGGGCCTTAATCTTAATAATATTAATGATTTTAATTGACCAGCTTATTCTAAGATTTATAGAGTGGGAGGCTGGTAGATGGAGGCTAATTTAATGGCTAGATACGCTATCGTTATCAAGAATCTGTGGAAAAGCTATAATGGAAAGACGGTATTAAGTAATATATCAATCTATGTGAATAGGAATGAAAAGATCGGTATAGTAGGCCCTAATGGAGCTGGGAAGACTACACTGCTAAAGATTATAGCCGGTTTAGAGGACTATGACGCTGGAGAAGTTAATATTAATGGTAGAGTCGGAATGGTCTTTCAAGAGGATATTCTACTCCCGTGGATGAATATATATGAAAATATTGAGTTGGGTCTTAAATATCAGGGGGTAGACGATAAAGTCAGGAGAGATAAGGTATATAGGATCGCTGAACTACTTGGTTTAACCCAGTATCTAGACTATTATCCAAATATGGTTAGTGGAGGTACGCGGAGAAAGACTTCAATAGCGAGGGCGATTGTATTGGATCCCGATATTCTACTTCTAGACGAGCCATTCACAGGCCTAGATCTAGACACTACAAATACGCTAATTAAGATGCTTTCAATAATCCCAAGTAAATTGAACATGACATTATTAATTGTATCTCACCAGTTTCAGGAGCTCCTCCAAATAGTCGATAGACTCTATATATTAGGTGGCGTACCATCTAAAATAGCAGATGAAATCAATATTAGGAACTTGGGTAGAGAGGAGAGGATTATAAAAGTTATTAAAGCATTCAATATGTCTAAAACCTAGATATTCAAGGCCCTCCTAACTATATTATATATAGCTACTGAGACTGCTATAGTAAATATACCATGGAATACATTATATGAAGCTATAATACCTAATGCTGTCATCAACGCTTTAAATACAAGCTCCTTGTTAGCAAGGAATACATTTATGTCGGATATATTCCCACTTGATTGAGGAATGAAGAATGTTAGATAATATGGTACTAGATATAGCAATACTACTGCATTAACAATAGTCATTACAATCCATCTAAAATTAACAGCCATAAAGTATCCGACTAAGTTCGATTTATATGCCGACGTACCCATCTTATTTCTAAGTATCTTCCCTATGTAAAATCCAGGGAACATAGATATAATCGCTAAGAATTTAAGAGGAGGCCCTATCGGTACGTCCACACCCATTACAAATAAGCCTAGCATATGTATGAATGTGGTTATAAAGCCAACTAGATACCCACCTAGAAAAAGTGCGACGACGTCGACTACCTCACTAATATCGAATTTAAGGAATGGGGCTAGAGGGTATGAAAATACTGTGGCCAAGCCGGATAGAGATATCATTAGTGCTAGTGCACCAAATATAGATGAAAACGCGATTACCTTACTATAACTGTGGTTATTCATCAATTCTAAATCGATAAGAATACATTAATAAAGTATATTTCAACTATGGAGGTATCAAATTTGATACTCAATTTTAATACTTTAGACTGGTTTAAAACCACCTTTACTTAATAGTTCTTTATAACGTCTATCTCTTATAACAACTCTATTTAATTCAATATCACTTAAGCCAGATACTTCTTCAATAACTTTATCTATGATCTTCTTGTCATACTCATCGATCTCGGGATCCTCACATATATACTCCATACATCTATTCTCCTTGTTTATCCTAATACATTTATCGTTCTTTAATTTAGATAGCTCATCTACCGAGAAGCCTGCTTCGAAGCCAGACACATTAAAATATACTATTGGACACCCTTTATCCTCAATAGCCTTCCAATTAGCTAGGACCAGGATCCTGCTTATCCTATATGGATGTATACATCCAAGACGTTTAATTATATAATATGAAATACGTAAGACTTTATTCATCATTACTAATGTATTAAATATTCTTTATAGTGAGACATAAAAATTTACATATTAAACTTATTTATCTAGCAGGTGAAAATTCTATTGGCGATGATTAAACTACCCGGAACTGAGACATGATGAATTCAGCCTTGTATGAGCCGAGAAAGCTAAGGAGTATCATCAAATTATATTGAAGACTACGTATCCTATCAAGATCGTTAATATAAATGTATAGATGAATGATGGAATGAGATATTTATATGTCTCAATGATCTTTACCTTATAATACTCTGCACTTAGTATAAGGCATAGATGAACTGGGGACAATAATATAGCAAGCCATCCAGATGCATATGCTAATAGCAGCATGAGGTGATTAATCACACCATTTACAATTATAAACCTAGATAATATTGGAAAGGGAACAACGACGAAAATATATTCTGAACTCGCCGATATTCCCAGTAAGAATGGTAGTAGAAATGCAATTATATATGGGCTAATATGATAAACCGTGATAAATTCCTTGAACTGTATATCTGCACCACTATTTAAGATATATTCTTTAAAAACAAGTGAAAACGCGATGATTACAAAGATATTCCATTTAGCCGCGAATTTAAATGATGATTTATGAATATTCAAACTAGGCTTATATAATATTGAAACTAATGCGATGGATGCGAGGAGAACATATTCCAATGGGATTCTAAAGATGATAACTAATAGTCCTATTAATATAAAGATCCATAGACCTTCAACCACACTCTTGACATCACGTTCACTTAACTCCACTTTAGGAAGTGTTCTATATACGATATAGGGTATTAAAGTTAATACCGCTACAGTCCCGATGAATGTAGTTGATAATACATCTGGTATAGTTAATCCTAATATGGCAGCTGTTAATATTATGCTCTGGGATAGAGGCCATGACGGAACCCATATATGTCTAAACCAGTAGTTTAAATATGTTGCATAATCCCTCTTAATTTTCAGAGTCTTAAAATATAATTTCTCTACTGTAATTGCAGATACTAATGCCCCACCTGGCATTGGAATTAGTCCTATTGCAGACGGCACCAGTATGGCTGCGAGTCTAGGGCTTATTGAAGAGATTCCTCTTGTCAACGCATCAAGAACCCCGAGTTCCCGAAGTAGATTAGCTAGATAAAATGCAAGAAATATTAGTAGGTATATTCTAAGTGATGAAAAACTAAATAGCCCGTCTAATGTGTATTTTATCAAAACAGGTATATTATTTAGAAAAGTGAATATCCCGTAGACTAAAGTGCTTATTACAACTGCGTAGAGAGGCTCCTTAGTCTTGAATAAAACTAGAAACAGTATCACTAGTGAAACAACGTAAAAGATTATCGCATTATACAGCATTTCAACTAACTATTGTTATAGGATCTACATCTACATCTTTAATCCTATCCCGCCAACTAGAGCCGATTGCAACGATGACATGTATAGCTACTGGATAAGCCTTTACACTCTTAACCATATTAATTAAACACTCGTGAGTACGCCCGGTTCTAATGACATCATCGACGATAAGGACGCGATAATTCTTCCTAATAAGGAATCTAGGGAAGTAGAGTGAGACTACGGAGCCATCCAGGGTAGGCATCGAACACTCTACAAACCTATCTACACCAACCTCTTTACTACTCTTGGCTATAATTAGGGGGACCCTCATATACTCTGCGATTAGAGTAGCATATGGTATCCCGTCGGCGGAGGGGCTTAATATAGTATCTACCTTACCTATATATTTCGAGGCATATTTCAATGCAAGTATTTTAAGGAGTGATACATCAGATATAAGCTTCTGATTATTTAAGAAACCATGCTTATCATATGATAACCTAGATTTAATTACACTCTCTAAATCAATTAACTCCTCAAGGATACGGGTTAATCTATCCATCTTCCCCTCATTAGGAAAAACCTTACCATGTAGATACCTACTTAATGCAGACGCAGATAAACCTGTATGCTTACTTATCTCAATCCAAGGATAACTCTCTTTTGCAATCTTAAGAATCTCGAAGAAATACTGGACCTTCAAAATCCTATTGATTCGACTACTCATATTTTACAAACTATATGTAAATCATCTAATATAAATGATAATGTAGATGCTTTAAACATGGTAATACTTATGTATTCTAATTCATCTTCATAATGAAAATGCTATATTCGATATCTTACTATAGCCACCTATGACTCTCTTTCAATTATTGGGTCGGGATTACAATTTAAATAAATTTGTAAAATTGAGTTATATTTTTCTTTGTCAATTGATTTATTTGTAGCAAGAGGTGTATTCTATGGTTGATAGAAGAGACTTTCTTAAGTATACTGGTTTAGGGATAGTTGCATTTGCGTTAGGCGCTGGAGTAGGATATACTCTGAAGCCTACCGGAGTTGGTGAGGGTGCTAAGACTGTTACGGTAACTAAGACTCAGAAGTTTACTGAAACGGTTACGCAGACTGTTACAGGCGCTGAGAAGCTTAAGGCTGCATGGATCTATGTAGGTCCAATAGGTGACTATGGTTGGACTCATGCACATGATATTGGTAGGAAGGAAGCTGAGACGGCATTTCCGTGGCTTGAGACGAGTTATGTAGAGAACATTGACGAGGCTAAGACTAGGGGGGCTATTGAGCAGTTTATTAGCGAGGGATATAAAGTTATATTTACTACAAGCTTCGATCACATGAACCCTACATTCGAAGCCGCTAAAGATCATTCTGATATAATATTCTTCCACTGCTCTGGGTATAAGAGATGGGATAACATGGGTACTTATTTCGCCGATTTGTATCAGGTATATTATTTAAATGGGTTGATGGCTGGCGCACTCACAAAATCCAATAAGATAGGGTATGTTGCTGCACACCTGATTCCTGAGGTAATCAGACATATTAATGCATTCGCTATAGGAATTAAAGAGGTTAATCCTGATGCTAAGGTCTATGTAATTAGAATCGGCGCTTGGTATGCCCCCGATAAGGCTAGGGAAGCTGCGGCTACTCTAGTTGAGAATGGTGTCGACGTCTTGGCATTTACCGAAGACACCCCAAGCACGATACAATTTGCCCAGTCATATTATGAGGATAAAGATGTATTAATCCCTGTATTTAGTCACTACAGCCCAATGTATGAATACGGTAAAGATGTCGTAGTTTCTGGTCAAGTTGTCAGGTGGGGGAAGATATATACAGATATATTATCTAAGGTATATTCAGGATTCTATACCGCTAAGAATTTAAAGGATGTTGACTATTGGTGGCTTCTAGATACTGGAGCCGTTGACGTAGGTGCAGAGACTTATGACGATCATTTATGGATAAATAGTAAGTTTAAGACCCAGTTTGATGGCATTAGAGTTACTGAGAAGTATACTGGCTCATCAATGTCATTAACAGAGTTGATTGAATCCAGGTATTCCCAGATGAAGGATAGGAATATGGTATTCGATCCATTTACGGGTCCCCTTTCAGGTACATGGTATTTGAGTGAGGGTGGTACGGTACTGGGTAAAGAGTACTCACCAGGCGACCCCGTTGAGATTCCTAAGGGCGTTAGGTTAGGGCACGACGACCTGTGGGGTATGGGTTGGTTTGTAGATAATGTAATTATCCAGAGGGAATAGAATTGAATATCCCTCCCACTTTTTTAAACTCTAATACCGTAGTATTAATGCGTGGCATCACAAAAGAGTTCTATGGGTTTAAGGCATTAGATAATGTGGATTTCGATATTAAAAAGGGTGAGATCCACGTTTTACTAGGTGAAAATGGGGCTGGAAAAACTACCTTAGTCAAGATCCTAACTGGAGTATATCTAATGGATAAGGGGGAGATCTATATAGATGGAGTGAAGAGAGATATAAGGAATGTAGGTGATGCAGTAAAATATGGAATCTCAATCGTCAATCAATATCCACAGCTTATCGACGAATTAACTATCACCGAAAATATATCCTTAAGTCTAAGAAGCTTAGGCATCATACATCGGTTTAATAAAATCAAGGAGAAAATTATTGAATACTCGGATAAGTATAGTTTTAAGCTTGATCCAGATAAGTATGTTAGAGACTTAAGCTTCTCCGAGAGGCAGAGGGTAGAGATTTTAAAAGCCATCCTACTCGATTCCAAGGTTATTATAATGGATGAGCCTACTACGCTGTTAACGACATGGGAGAGAAAGTTGATATATCAGTTTATGAAGAGAGCCAAGGAAGAGGGTAGAAGCATAGTCTTAATCACACATAAGCTATCTGAGGCCTTGGAAGTCGCAGACCGAATTACAATTCTAAAGAAGGGTAGGGTAGTTGCTAGACTTAATGCTGAGGATGCAACTTATGGAAAACTTATGAAATTAATGTTTGATAAGATACATGCTAAGACTGTTGATAGGAAGAGAGACGTTGATAGTAGGAATGAGATACTGCGTATAGAGGATCTTGTGGTCTTAGATGAATATGGTAGGAAGGCCGTGAAAAATGTTAATTTAAAGTTGTATAGTGGGGAGATAGTTGGGATAGCTGGGATAGCTGGTAACGGTCAAAGAGAGTTGATCGAAGCGATATATGGTGTTAGGAGGAGGGAGGCTGGCAAAATAATATTCTTAGGTAGGGATATAAGCAAATATAATGCTAGGGAGTTGAGGAAGTTGGTTGGATACATACCTGATAAGATTCCTGAAGCCGTAATTTTAAATATGCCTATATATGAGAATCTTATTCTAAAGAAGTATGACGACAGCATGATTTTAAGGAAGAAGATATTTATAGACTATAAATCCGTCTATAAATATTCAAGTAGCCTAATTAGTGAATATAATATAGCTGCTGAAGACCCAGGAGTTGATGCTGGTACATTATCCGGAGGGAACCTGCAGAAACTTGTATTAGCTAGGGAATTATCCCTTGATCCACCCCTCATCATAGCTGTAAACCCGAGTAAGACTTTAGACCATTTCAGCACCGAACTGCTTCACAGTACACTTATTAAATATAGAGACCGTGGAAAGGCGATTTTACTAGTTTCAGAAGATTCTGAGGAGGTTATGAAGGTAAGCGATAGGATTATGGTGATGCATGAAGGAAATCTATATGAACTCGGTAGTAAGGATGAAGTAGACCTGGGATTGATCGAGGAATATATGATCAGGGGAGGAGAGGTGGAGGAAGTTATTAAAGTAGGGTAGGAGCTAGATCTAGAATATGTTTAAAATTGAGGTAACTATAAAGAAGAGAAGTAGGGAACTGCCATACTCAGGATTTATAATTCCATTATCATCGATCATCATATCTATATCGATATCATTAATAATTCTCGGATTATATGGTGTAGATCCCGGGAAATTCTTTAAAGTATTTACAACAGCGTTAATAAGTCCTTCAAGCATTAGATACGCGATTCCACTCATATTATCTGGAGTCGGCTTAGCAGTCGCATATAAGGCTAATGTGTGGAATATAGGTGCAGAAGGCCAGATTCTTGCAGGTGCATTGGTTGCATCTGGACTAGCACTATATTATATACCTCCTACAATGCCCCACGAAGCCGCTATATTGTTATTATATATAGCTGCATTTCTAGCTGGCTCGTTAACTGCATTGATACCAGCTATTCTAAAGGCTTTATATAATGTTAATGAGGTACTCTCAACACTGATGATTAACTATATTATGATGCAGATTGTAAATTACCTCGTCTATGGTCCCTGGCGGGGAAAGAAGGAATATGGATATCCTAGAACTGATATATTCCCTAATAACACGATCCTACCACAGCTTGAAATCGGTGGTTTAAAGACGACGATAAACATACCTACACTTATCCTTATGATTGGATCGGCTATCGTGATATATGTCATACTATTCAAGACTAAATGGGGATATGAAATAAGGGTATATGGATTGAGCGAAGAGGCAGCCAGATATGGTGGACTCGAAATCTGGAAGATAATAATTTTAGTTATGGTTATAAGCGGTGGATTAGCAGGATTAGCGGGGGCGGGAGAAGTATTGGGGGTATATAAACAGCTTATCCGTGCAGAGAGAGTTTCGGCGGGATTCGGATATACGGCTATTATAGTAGCTTGGCTAGGTAATTTAAATCCACTAGGAATACTGTTATCAGGATACTTTATCGGGGTATTAGTTTCGATGGGTTATACACTCCAGATATTCACTGGAGTACCGTATGGAACTGTAAATATATTTACAGGTACTTTGTTACTGACGCTAATATCCCTAGACTTCCTATCCAAATACTCTCCTGTAATTAGGGTGAGAAGATGATATCACTAGATCTTATAATTAGAGCAATATTAGCTGGCACACCTCTCTTAATCGCATCACTAGGAGAAATATATACAGAGAGATCAGGAGTATTAAATTTAGGTTTAGAAGGAATCTTCGTACTAGGCGCTGCTGTATCATTTGTAACAACTGTAGATTCAGGAAATGTAATACTTGGTTTGATATTCGCGGGAATAGCCGGAGGGATACTGGGTCTGATACATGGAATCGTATCCGTTTCATTTAGAGGTAGGCAGGTTGTATCAGGATTAGCATTGACGATAGTAGGCTATGGAATAGCAAGCTTAATTGGAGCCAAGTATGTAGGAAAACCCTTACCAACGTATATATACATCGGAGATAAGTGGATTATATTGCTAATCTCGGAATTAGCTATAGCATTTCTACTATGGTATCTATTATTTAAGATTAAACTCGGTGCTATTATAAGATCAGTTGGTGAAGATCCTATATCTGCATATGGCTTAGGTGTAGATGTAGTTAAGACACGTATATTGACAACTTTATTTGGAGGATTTCTAGGTGGATTAGCAGGTGGATGGTACGTACTTGGATACATCCATATATGGACTGAAGGTACTGGAATGGGGAGGGGTTGGATAGCCCTTGCAATTGTAATAGTATCTGCGTGGAATCCTCTACTAGCACCTATATTCTCCCTGATATTCGGGGGTGTTGAAGCCGCTATATGGAGGTTCCAGCTACCACCCTATAATTTCAATCCATATCTATTAGGCGCCACACCCTATCTAACCACATTACTAATTCTTGTAATATTTATGGCGACACCACTCAAGAAATATTTTAGACCACCGAAAGCCCTCGGTATACCCTTTTATCGTGAGGAGAGAACTATTTAAATTCTTCTAGAACATATTTATATCCCAATTCGAAAGCCCTTAAATTAATCTCCTTAAACCTAAGTCCACTTAACACTTCCTTGGCTGCCGACTTATCTAGACCGGATATCTCATTAAGCGCCACCATCGCACCGAACATCACTATATTAGCGACTATTACATTCCCAGCTTCCTTAGCAAGCTTCTGAGCTGGTATAATATAATATCTTAAATTATTTTCTTTAAATACTGATATTAGTTCCTCCCTACTAGGCATCTTAACACCAGGAATCCCAGGTTTTAAAATATAATTATTTAATAAGACTATTCCATCCCTCCTAATATATTTCGCTGCTCTAACCGCCTCAATCAATTCTAGCCCGACGAGCATATGGGTCCCACCTACTGGAGATAGTGGGGATAATGCGTCTCCAACTCTAATATGAACATTTACGCTCCCGCCCCTCTGACTCATTCCATGTGTCTCAGCGATTATAGAGTTGACATTGTTCATTAACAAGGTAGATGCTATAACCCTGGCTAATGTAATTAACCCCTGTCCACCTACTCCAGCCAATATAACATTATACTCCATTATACTCACCACCATAGAGACTCATATTCCGTGGTCCAAGGTTTACTAGGTATAATAGCTTTAAACGGACATATTTCAACACATTCACCGCATCCGACACATAAAGACTCATCTATATATGCTTTACCATCCTCCATTGGAATAATAGCTGGGCATGTAAATGCATTATAGCATATTCCACATCCAGTACATTTGTCCAAATCTACCTTATAAGTAGGTATTGAAATCCCCTTTCTTCTAGCCATACTACTAACTAGTAAGCTACAGGCACGCTTCGCAATTACTAAGGCAACCTCATTATTTTCCTTAATATAGTTAATCGCCTCTAAAATAACCTTCTCGGATTCCTTGATCTTAAATGGATCGAATACCTTCACAAATTTTACTCCAGATGCTCTAGCAATATCCTCAATCTTTATTTCATTAGCCTTCTCCCATATTGCATTATATCCACTTCCAGGATGAGGCTGATTACCAGTCATAGCAGTAACCCTATTATCTAAGACAACTACAAGCATTGGAGCATTATTATATACTGCATTAATTAATGGTGTAATCCCACTATGGAAAAATGTTGAGTCGCCGATTATAGCTATTGGAAGATACTCTCTAGACAGTGTATGTGAAAATCCATTTGCAAGCCCTATACTTCCACCCATCTCAACTATGGTATCCTGTGCTTCAAATGGTTTATTGATACCTAGGCTGTAGCACCCGATATCCCCCGCATAGACGGGCTTAACCCTCGATCTAATTACAGCCCTTCTTAAGGCAAAGAATGTACCTCTATGCGGACAGCCGGGGCATAACACTGGTGGTCTTGGAGGAAGTTCAACACCGTCTACGGTGATTACATCTGATAGAGGATACTCCAGGTCAAGCCATTTAGATAAACCTTTTAATACATTATTTAGGGTTAATTCACCTATTTGAGGGATATACTTCTTTCCATAGACAGGTATTCTAATATTTTCATCATAGAGTAACGACTTTACTAAAGTCTCGATAATCGGTTCAAGTTCCTCGACAACTAAAATCTTATCTACACCGTCCATAGCCTTTAAAACAAGTTTTCTAGGGAGGGGGATCATACCAGATAATTTTAGAATCTTGATATCACTAATATTCAAGTATTTTAATGAGTCTACGACGTATGAATATGCATATCCTGATGTTATTATAAGCCTCCTACCATCACCCTCAATCTTATTATACCATACATTATTGAGATACTCCTCAATCCTATTCCATCTCTCCAACATTTCGCCACGTAATTTACGTGCATGCGAGGGTATTACAGCATATTTAGCGGGATTCTTTTTAAAACTCCCCTTTGATTTGATTTCACTCGGCTCACGTATCTCAACGGGGATCCTTGAGTGGCTTAACCGGGTTACACTCCTTAATATCACGGGATGCTTCATTATACTACTTAGTTTAAATGCCTCGGTCGTAATATCCTTAAGCTCATATGGTGAACCAGCCTCTAGAACCGGGATAAATGCCCTAAGACCATAGTACCTATTATCCTGCTCATTCTGACTACTCCACATAGATGGATCGTCTGCTGAGACTATCACTAGTGAACCCTCGACACCAGTATATGCACTTGTAGATAATGGGTCTGCAGCCACATTAACGCCGACATGCTTCATCGCAGTAAGGCTTTTTACACCTGCAATCGCTGCACCATACGCAGCTTCTAATGCAACCTTCTCATTAACGCTCCATTCAACATGATACTTATATTTAGGGGCGTATCTAGCTAGGGTCTCGACGACCTCTGTAGAGGGAGTCCCAGGGTACGCAGATACAAAGCCTACGCCAGCCTCTATAGCACCCCATGCAATAGCTTCATTACCAAGCAGAATAACCTTCCTCACCATACACTCCTTAGATTCTTTAATGCTGCTCATGATACTCACTTAATAAAATAATATGAATATTATTTTTCTCAATGCCTATATTTAATAAAAAATATAGAAACGTTTAATACCCTCCCTAAAGACTATTTAACTGAATAATGAAAAAGATATTATATATAATTATTCCAGTGATATTCTTCATTCTAAACATCATTGTCGGGTTTATGGATTACAATAATGTATTGAAATTAGCTGAATCAATATTTGGCGAGTTTAAAGAAGTAGTTGCTGAAAAGGTCTTATCAACAAAGATTAAAGTAATGCTAATTATATTTACCAGAAACCTCTCTGTAGCCAGTATAATGATTGTAACAGGGCCTTTTCTCGCATTATTAGCTATTATAATTACCTCCTTCAATGGATATGTTATAGGAGGGATAGCCCACTATTCAATAATCAACAGGGGAGTTACTAAGACTCTAGCATTAATAGTTCCACATGGAGTAATAGAGGTACCTACAATACTTTATGCAGCATATCTAAGTATTTATATAGCTGTTGAATACTATAGAAACCGCGATAAGTTCTACCTTATATACCTACAGGGTCTAAGGAATATAATATTTAAGATAGCCCCCCTACTATTAATTGCTGCATTTATCGAAACTTTTATAACACCATATATAGCCGGTTTATTGTAAAAAGGTTCATAAGGATTTAAGCCAATTAAGTAGATTTCTATATGCGATAATCCTAGCTACTGACTTGGCTTCCTTCGGCCCCGGCTTCTTCATGTAGAATGCGTTGACTTCATATACTGTACCTTTAAATCCTTTATCGAGAAGGAGTTTTCCTAGCCGTGCTAAATCAACCATATATCCCGCTAGTGCCGGACTATCATTTATTCTAGCATTAATGTATATTGAATCGTTTAATCCATTGAATGTCTTATATCCAATATGGATACTTACAAACTTCTTGTCTCCAAGTGGCTCTAGATAGCCGGTGGGCTTAATATAGTGAGGGGCATCATACCCTAGAATATCCTCGACAATGCTGCTCTTCGTCTTCTCCTTCATCAAGTTCTTACTCGGTTGCGTCAGCGAAAGGAAATCTAGATTACCTCCTATATTAAATTGAACTATAAATTCTACATACCTATTTCTATTCGCTAAATGCTCAAGTAAATCAGCAGTCAATGGTGTAGCACCAGTAGCTCCATCATCTCCGAGAATAATTGCATTTACAGACTCATATGCAGATACAAATGCAGGGTCATTAGCTAACGGCGTCGGATTAAGGTTTATGAATGCCGCGGGTTTAACCTCCTTAGAATACTTATATACTGCATAAGCATATACCTGAGAAGCTGATAAGCCGTCTCTCAAGTTACTCTCTATCGCATCAACTAATTTACTGAAATTATCATACTCTTTAGTATACTCGGTGGTTACTACATTTATAAAGACATCTGCATCCATACTCCTCCATTCTTCAATTAATGTATCGATGGCCTGAGAAAGAGTCAATTCATCCTCCAATCCCCTTGGATCTATTGGCAAGCCCTTTAAACTACCCAAGTGTATTCCCTCATATACTTTAATATCCTTCAATGAAGCGGGGATATCTATTTGATCATCGAGAAGCTTCTTAGCTATATCATACATACTTTTACCGATCTTATCCCTATCAACGTCATATCCAGCCACTATCTCGATATCTCTTATATCGATGGGTAACTCATGATTAGCTAGTGGAATACCATATGGCTCTAACTCACCCAGTTTAATCCTCTCTAAACCGACAGCGAAATGGGACGCCGCCATACCCTGACCTAGTAATACGACCTTAACCATTAAAGATCACCTCTAAAAGGGTTAGATATTATGTATATAGGCTAGAGAGAGTACTCTCAAGCCTAAGGTTTAGACATAATATATTATATCCTTGAAAAATATAAAGTTTTTACTTGTTAAATGTCTACTCCCACTCCTCCCTAATATATTCCTGGGTCTCCGCAACAAGCCTCATAGCATAATCTAAATACTCGATATGCCTCTCCAAATCCTCCTCCGTATGCTGTACACTGATAGTCCACATCTCCTCAGGACCTGTAGCCATAGGAATTATACCGTTATTCAGCATTCCAAAGTAGTAGGGGTACCATAGATCCATGTTAGTATCTAGTATCTCTCTAAAGTTCTTCACCTTATGCTTACTAAATATTATCGCTCCACTTACACCATATGTCTCGACATAGGCCTCTATATCATACTGTTTAAACATCTCTTCATACGCATTTTTAAGCATGCTATTGAATTTGATGAGAGGTTTATACGCCTCCCTCGTTAGAATTTCCTTCAACGTGACATATAGTGATCTTAATGAAAATGGATTAGCGTTATATGTACCCGCATGTACAACTCCCCTCTCCCTCATTGATTCTGAGGGACCTATTAAACTCATAATCTCTTCTTTACCGCCTATTATACTTATAGGTGCGCCTCCACCAACTGCCTTGGCAAGCGTAATAATATCGGGATCGACGCGATATTCCTGTGCAGCTGTTCTCGGCCCATTCCTCATACCTGTCTTAATTTCATCAAATATTAATACAATGTCATACTCCTTAGTAAGCTTCCTAATTCTTTTTAAATAGTTATTCATAGGCTTGATGATGCCTGCATTCATCATTACAGGCTCTATTATTAAGGCAGCTACATCATCACCCTCCTCATCTAGTATATCCTCGAGAGTCTCCGTATCATTATATGGGACTATTCTAACTAGATCTTCTACTACATCCGGTACACCCATACTCTCTAAGACACTTACAGGCATTTTACGTGGCCCGGCTAATCCCCTGTATGGCCAGGTACTGATCAGGACATGGTCGTAAGTCCCATGATACGTACCCTCAACCTTTATGATGACATCTCTACCCGTGTATGCTCTGGCTAATCTAATTGCAAACATAATAGCCTCACTACCACTATTACTGATCCTAAACATATCGATATCAAACAGATCTACTACTAACTCCGATAACTCACTTAGTAATTCATGGGGATACGTGTATAATATCCCCTTCTCAACCTGCTTCTTCAACTCTTTAACAAGTATGGGATGAGCGTGACCGACTATCAATGCACCATAACCCATGTTAAAATCTAGGTACTCATTATCATCGACGTCCCATATCCTACTCCCCTTAGCATTTTTAAAGTATAGTGGATACGGTGGATAATATCTCTGGTTACTATTTACACCATATGGAATATAGTCACTAACCTTCTCAAATATCTCTCTAGACCCACTCGTTCTACTTAGATACTTCTTCACCTCATCAATAACTTTAGGACCCAAATCCTCATAATCCGCTAAATAAGCTTCATACATATGATCATCCTCTAAGAAAATCTAATTATGGGATTCCCACCCCACAATATAACAACACAATATGAACCTCCACAAATCTACAGTTGAGAAGAGTGGTATATAAATATAACTATAAAAATATTTACATACGATAGACTAGTCTATACAATGTACTAACTTC
>Ga0209410_1000016_pt1 | contig 77866 bp, 76 predicted proteins | sample Mar14436cmmetaG_FD_184135 | JGI IMG/M metagenome (GOLD analysis project Ga0209410, IMG submission 184135) | Marine hydrothermal vent microbial communities from Guaymas Basin, Gulf of California to study Microbial Dark Matter (Phase II) - Marker... ... | reverse complement strand
GTGATGTTCTACATAGAGGCATTTGACAAGGCTGGAAACGTAGCTACATCATCCACCTATGAGTACATTGTTGGAGACGACATAGCTCCATCAGTTGAGCACCATGTGGCAGAGTACTGGATAATACCATATGAGCCAAGGTGCCACATTGAGACAACCATATACGTGTACGTGAACGAGACTCTATTTGATTTAGACGCTTACCCACCACTAGTGCCATCAGGAATAGAATCTGTAGTAATGAACTACACCATTGACGATGGAGTAACATGGACTGCGGTAGAGCTGACAATGGTCAATGGAACCATATATGATGGATGGTGGTCATTTACACTGCCAGTTCTGCCATGGAACACAACTGTAAGATACTACTTCAATGCAACTGACAGGGCTGGAAACTTCTATGTAACAAGCGAGTTTGAGTTCAGGATAGTTGACGTAGTTCCACCAGAGATAATTGAAGTCTCCTACAGCGAGACAGTTGAATACGATGAGGAGCTCGTGATCACACTGAACCTAACCGACTCATGCTCTGGAGTCAAGAATGTAACAGTTTACTATGGTCTAGCTCCGGCAAACCTATGGTACACGGTAAGTTCAAATGCCCCAGCTGAAGGGACCATCTATCAAGGAATATGGAATGTAACCATTCCACCACAGGTGGCTGGAAACTGGGTCTACTTCAGAGTATATGTGTTTGACAGAGAAGGTCTAAACTCAACATACTTCGGATGCTACTATGTAGCTGATAACACTCCACCAGTAATAGATGAGATATGGAGAGAGCCTGAGTACCCAGAGTACATGGACACCGTAATAGTATATGCAACAGTCATGGAACCAGAAACTGCCTCAGGAGTTGCACATGTATATCTCTGGTATAAGATTGGAGATGCTGGATGGGCATCAGTCGAGATGGAGGAGATAGTACCAGGAAGATTCAAGGGTGTGATACCATCAGCTCCATGGAATGCAACGGTAGAGTATTACATTGAGGCAGTCGACAATGCTGGAAACTCAGTTACAAGCGTATCCTATAGCTACACTGTACGAGACACTGTTCCCCCAATAATAATCAGCATATCCCACATACCATCTATACCAAATGTTGGAGATAGTGTTGACGTAACTGTGATGGCATACGACGCTGGAAGTGGAATCGACAGAGTGATTCTATACTACAAGAAGGGAGAAGGCAGCTGGATCGAACTTGAGATGACAAGAGTAGCTGGGACAACGATCAATGGCACATGGAGGGCAATCATACCCGAGAGCGAGCAGACAATGGGTGCAATAATCCACTACAAGATAAAAGTGATTGACAGAGCTGGGAATGAAGTTGAGAGCACCGAGTTCGGATACTCTGTAGGAGACTATCTGCCACCAGATATAGAGGAGCTCTTCCACGAGCCCGAGTATCCAGAAGTTGGAGAGTCAGTAACTGTAAAGGCAATCATAACTGATGTAAGCCCAGTATCAGCGTACCTATACTACTGGGACAACGTCACCGAGACATGGTCATCAGTTGAAATGACACAGGTAGGCGAGTACTACCAGGCAGTAATCCCAGGAGACGTAAACGTCTGGAAAGCACATGTCAAATACTATGTCGTTGCAGTAGATATAAACGGCAACAATGCAACATCAGAGTACCGCGAATACTTTGTAAGAGACACAACAGCTCCATCGATATCAAATGTAGTATATGAGCCATCAACGCCGACCCCAGTTGACAACGTAACCGTGACAGCGACCGTAACAGACGGTGGAAGCGGCGTAAGACTAGTAGTTCTAAGATACAATCTCAGAGGCGTATGGTACGAGGTTCCAATGGAGAACATTGGCGGAAACATGTACAGAGCAGCAATACCAGCACAGAAGGGTGGAACAACGGTAGAATTTGAGATAGTTGCATACGACTACGCTGGAAACGATGCAAGATCAACAACCTACATGTACACTGTATCAGAGTGGCCATCTGTAACTCCACCGCCACCAGTAACGCCAACATGGCCATACTACCTAATAGGACTAGCAATAATCCTCATAGTCATCGTAATCATCATAGCCGTAATCCTCTGGCAGAAGCGTAAGAAGCTATAAAATCTTTTCTCCACCTCTTCATTTTTTACTGTTTTAACACTTAGACTGTAGAGCCAAACTTTCTTTTAGATCCAAGCCTAAACTAATTTTAGTAATGCACCAGCCTCTGGTGAAGCAGCTAGAGCAGGCAGGAATACTCAAGAAAGGCGTTATAGAGCCAAGAGAATACCAAGAGAGGATAGCTGAAAACGCGGTCAAGGCAAATACATTGGCAATACTTCCAACGGGGCTAGGCAAAACTATAATAGCCCTACTAGCTGCAGCCGTTACCCTAAACAGAGACCCCAAGGCTAAAATACTGTTCATGGCACCAACAAAGCCACTAGTGAAACAACACCATGAACTATTCACCAAAGCTCTAACACTTCCAAAAAACAGTCTCATAGTGCTAACGGGAGAGATTAGACCCGGGAAAAGAGCCGAACTCTGGAAAACACAGATAATATTCGCAACTCCACACACGGTTCTAAACGACACAGAGAGAAAACTCACGAATCCAAACAATTTCTCACTCATAGTCTTCGATGAAGCACATAGAATATCTGGAAACTATCCATACGTGAAGATAGCCAAGAGAGTAACCAACCCAGCCACGAGAATACTAGCCCTAACAGCCTCCCCAAGAGACGTTGCAAACATAGATGAGATAATAAGACTCCTGAAAATAGACCACGTAGAGGCAAGGCTCAAACAGGACAAAGAGCTCAAAAAATACGCCAAAATTCTTAAAATAGAATGGAAATGGATCCAGCTGGGAGAAGACTACCTGAAAACAAGAAAACTAATAGAAAAATTCATAGATGAGAAGCTCAAGGAGGTAAGTCAATATATTGAAGCAGGCCTAGAGCCACCACCAACAATGACAAAAATACTCTCAGCAAAGAAACTGATAACACATCTTCTCAAAGAAACACAGGATGAAAACGAGGAGATAAAACTACTCTATGCAATGTCAAAGCTGAACTCAGCGATAAGACTAATGAAAGCCCTAGAAATACTAGACAGCCAAGGATACCCCACCCTCTTCACATACATACAAAAGCAACTAGACAAACTAGAAGGAAAAGGACTAACAACAAAAGAATCAAAACAACTATACCAACAACTTCTACAAATACTTGAAACAATAAACCCCAAAAAAGAGCATCCAAAAACACAGGCTCTACTAGAAATCCTAGAAGAGCTCAAAAACCAAGAAAAAGACTGGAAATGCCTAATCTTCACCAACTACAGAAACACGGCAAAATACCTCACCCAAAAACTCTCACAAAAAGGATACAAAGCAGCAAAACTAATTGGACATGCAAAGCAAAGGGAGCAAATTGAAAAAATAAGACTGTTAAGGCAGGGCATCATAAACATACTCGTAGCAACACAAGTCGGCGAAGAAGGCCTAGACATTCCAAAATGCAACCTTGTAATATTCTACGACAACGTGCCAAGCGCAGTAAGAAAAATACAGCGCTTAGGAAGAACAGCAAGAAGCCACCATGGAAAGGCAGTAATCCTAGTTGCAAAAAACACCATAGACGAAGTATACTACTGGAAGGCAGTTACCAAGTTAGCCAAGATAAAAAAGACACTTGAAAAACTCTCCAAAATGAAAAGCATAAGAGAGGAATCACTTTTAAAATATATGACAACGTAAAGTAGTAAAAATAGACCACGGTGATATCATGAGAATAAATGAACAAAGAGTGCTGGAAGTCGTCCGAAACATCGTGAAATCAGCCTTTGTAGAAATCGAGGACAATGAGGTAACCGTATACGTGGACTCACATCATCTACCGGATGAGCTAAAAGAGGCAATGATAAGAAAAGCAGTTAAAAAGCTTGGTCTAAAGCTCAAGGCCATAAAAGTCATAACTCCACAGCTATATCTCAAAATGAAGAAGACTGGAGTACTAAGCTAGTTCAAGCCTTTAATCTTCACCTTATCAACTGCTTTTAAAAATGCATTCATATCTCTGAAACCTATCAAATGAAGATTTCCAACGTGCACAGTCTTAAGATATCTTTTAGCCACTAAATAGCATTCGACAACCTGCTTAAAAGGTGTGACAGTCATGTCATGCATTTCATGTGTGGGATAAAAAACTAGAAGACTATATGGAATGTTCTCGTTGAGCTCAGATATGAACTTGGCAATTCTCTCAACTTCAAACCTGTTAACATAAGCTGGTACAAGAAGAGTAGTCGCCGTTAAGACGGGAAGCTCAGGACGCTGATCATAGAACTCCTCTGCAATCATCTCAAAGTTCCTGTAAGCTTTCTCATTTGAGACACCGCTTAAAGCGATGCTAAGCTCCCTGCTGAAAGTTTTCAGGTCAAACTTAATGTTGCCTCCACTTTCAAGGGAGATCTTTGCAGCCTGCCTAACGAGAAACTGGTTTCCACAGCCATTCCATTCAAAGCATATCCTTAGAATACGCTTTTCACCCTTATCCCTTAAAACCTTTCTAGAAGCGTGTAGAGCAAATGGAAGCTGAGGCTCCGGAGAACCTCCAAAGAAGCACCAGCAACTTATAAACTCATTTGACAATGTAACATTCACAAGGCTTTCAGCATCTACGGTATCGCCCTCTAATAGATTCTTATGACTATAGTTTTGACAGAAGAGACAGTCAAAGTTGCAACCATAAAAGAATATGGCCAAGTTATAATAGCCATACTCAGGCCCCTTCTTATAGGCATACCTTGGATAACCTGCACCCGTTCCAGCTGGGCAGAAAAATGCACTGCAACAGTTAGTCACATGCGGGTCAAGATAGGCATATAGTAGGCCAAGCCTCGATGAAACCAAGCTCTTAAGCTCGCCATCCTCAACGTATCTCAAGCCACAGAACCCGGTTTCCCCCTCTCCCATAACACAGTTATTTGAGCAAATTCTACATGGAATACCCCCCTCAGTTCTAGGTGGAAAAATCGGAAGCCCAAACTTTCTTCTAGCCTTTTCATGCGCTCTCTCAATAAAGGGCATACACTCCTCAAATCTATTCGTTATACAGTCGTAGCATACTCCCAGAACTCTAGCAAAAACCTTTTTCTCCCCACAGACATTACACTTCCCAATCATTTTCTCACTTCAAACCTTGAATTATACTTTGCAACCATCCTTGCACAATCCAGGGGATTGTTCGTAGCATATATAACCCTAACCTTGCTATCAATCTTTACCCTACTCTTACAGTGAAAACACTGGAAATACTTGCAAGAGGTTTTTACACATCTAGCCCATCCACACTTAGGACATACCATTACAGCATACCTATATCGAAACCTCATAGGGCTAAAATCTCCTTGCAACCATGAAGTCTGCGAACCATAATAGGATGTCTATAACCTCCCTATTAAACTTGTCAATGTTCCTGAAAAGAATCTCTTTGGCACGCTCAACATACTCTAGGCCAAGCCTCCTCGCATCCTCTAAAACGCCGTACTTCAACATTAGTTGCCTAACATATTCTACATCCTCATCCGATGCACTCCTGTTTCCAAGAATCTTTAAAATCTTTTCACGCTCCTCATCATCGCATCTATTCAAGAGCTCAACTACAAGTATGGTTCTTTTACCCTCTCTTATATCATTTCCCACGGGTTTGCCAGTTTCCTTTTCATCTCCAAACATTCCAAGAATGTCATCCTGAATCTGAAAGGCACGTGCAATGTCGACTGCATATGATCTAAGAGTATTTATCTGCTTTTCACTTGCCCCAGCGAGCAAGGCTCCAATCCAGAAGGATGCCTCATAGAGTATAGCTGACTTAAGCGTGATCATGTCAATGTAAAGCTCCCTGTCAACTTCCTCAACATCCGCATATGGGAAGGTCATATCCATTATCTGGCCATCACCGATCTTCCTATAAGTGTCCATTAGAATCTCAATGGCCTTGCAAACCCTTTCACTTTCGAAACCTGAAGTCGTTAAAGCCAGTACCCCAAGCGCGAGCAGAATATCTCCTCCAATGATCCCCATTGAAATTCCCATGTGCTTGGCATCCCCAACATTCATAAGCTTAAAGTAATCCCTAAAGAATGCATGCGTAGTTTTTCCCCCTCTCCTAAGCTCATCCCTGTCCATTATATCATCGTGGACAAGCGTGCTGTTATGGATCAGCTCAACGCTAAGCGAAGCCCTGAAAATATTCCCCTTAACCTTCTCAAATCCAGGTATAGCCTTGAAACCTAATATGACAGCTATAGGTCTAAGCCTCTTACCCCCTCTACTCACGAACTCCCTTAGATGCTCATACATTTCATGACAGCAATTGTAGTCGACAACCTCCCTGAAATTTTTCATGAAATTCATGAGCTCCCTGTCGACAAGCTTCTTAAGCTGTACAAGCCTCTTATCTGGCTCCATGTCACTCACCGGACAAAGTTTAATAATGGTTACCTTAAAGAGATAATATCTCTAATGTTTTAATCCAATGTGGCCTCATTAAATATTAATGTCAGAGAAACCTACAGTTGAGACCATAAACATAGAGAAGATATATATCCTTGGAAAAACAGAGATACATGCCCTTAGAGGAGTATCTCTTAAAGCATTCCGCGGAGAGTTCATAGTCGTAATGGGTCCAAGTGGAAGTGGAAAAACCACGCTCCTAAACATTATAGGCACACTAGATAAACCAACTAAAGGACGCGTAATAATTGATGGAATCGATATAACAGATGCCAAAGAATCCCAGCTAACAATGATCAGGAGAAGTAAAGTGGGCTTTGTATTCCAGTTTTTCAACTTAATTCCAACCCTTACAGCTTATGAGAACGTAGAGCTTCCAATGATATTTGCAGGCAGACCAGCAAAGGAGAGACGTAGGAGAGTGGTTCACCTCCTGAAACTGGTTGGGCTCGAGCAGAGAATGAACCATATGCCAGATCAGTTGAGTGGAGGTGAGAGACAGAGGGTGGCTATTGCAAGAGCACTTGCAAATAACCCTAGCATAATTCTTGCAGATGAGCCTACAGGAGACCTAGATTCTACAACTGGAAAACTTGTAATGGAGTATCTTAAAAAGCTTACAGTGCAGGAAAACACGTGCACAATAGTTGTAACACATGACCCAGTAGTATGTAAATTTGGTACACGTATATTAAGGATGAGAGACGGTAAAATAGTGGGAGAAGAAAGAAATGAGCAGTGGCATATATGGTGAAATTGCATCTCTTGCAAAGAGAAGAGGGTTCTTCTATCAAGCTTACGAACTCTACGGTGGAAAAAGAGGATTTATGACGCTAGGTCCATTAGGCGTACTCCTAAAGGAAAACATTGTGAGAGAGTGGCGGAGAATCTTCATTGAGAGACATGAGAATATCTTTGAAATAGAATCTCCAATAATAAACCCTGGAATAGTTTTCAAAGCCTCCGGACACGTTGAAAAATTTGTTGAACCACTTCTAGAATGTAGCTCCTGCGGCAAAAAATATCGTGCAGACAAGTACCTAGAGGAAAAATATGGGCTTAAAAACATTGAAGGCCTAACCCCCAAGGAGATATGGGAGATCATAAAGGAAAAGAATGTTAAATGCGAATGTGGTGGAGAATTCAAATTTCCAAGAACATTCTCTCTCCTATTCGAGACACGCATAGGCCCATATGAAACCAGCGAAGTAGACTATCTAAGACCTGAAGCCGCTCAAGGCATGTTCATCGATTTCAAAAACCTTGTAACATATGCTAGAAACCAGATTCCATTTGGAGTAGCTCAAATTGGGAAAGTTGCTAGAAACGAGATATCCCCTCGCAAAGGTCTCATAAGATTGAGAGAATTCACTATAATGGAAATCGAGCTGTTCTTCGACCCTGAGAATCCCAACTGTGAATATCTTCCAGAAGTAGAGGATATAGAGCTCCCACTTCTAACAGCTGACAAGCAACTCGACCAATCATATGAGATCCAATGGGTAACTGTTAAAAAGGCCCTTGAAAAATGCCTTATAAAAACTGACTGGCAAGCATACTTTATGGCTCTAGCATTTGAATTCCTCAAGGAACTTGGAATACCAGAGGAAAAACAGAGATTCAGAGAACAGCTTCCAAACGAGCTGGCTCACTATTCAGCTCAAACATATGATCAGCAAGTCGTGTTAAGCAGATGGGGATGGGTTGAAATATCGGGGCATGCTTATAGAACAGACTATGATCTGAAAAGACATAGCAAATACTCTGGGGAGTCATTGACATTCAAGAAACAACTTGAAAAACCAATTGAAGTGGAAACCGTTGAAATAACCCCAGACATGAAAGTCGTAGGGCCCATACTAAGGGACAAAACGCCAAAGTTCATTGAATACCTTAAATTACTTCCAGTAAATGAACTAAAGAAACTTCTGAACAAAGAATTCATAGAATATGAAGGCCATGAAATCCCGTCCTCAGCAATAAAGTTCAAGGTCGTGAAGAAAAAAGTTAGTCACAAAGAGTTCATTCCTCACGTAGCTGAGCCAAGTTTCGGACTTGAGAGAATACTCTATGCAACCCTTGAATGTGCTTACAGAAAGAAAAATGGTAGAACAATTTTATCCTTTCCAGCCAAAATAGCTCCAATAAAGGTTGCAGTTTTCCCGCTTGTGAAAAGAGATGGCCTGCCCGAAAAGGCTAGGACAGTATACAATCTGCTGAGAAAACATGGCATAAAATGCATTTACAATGACAAGTACAGCATAGGAAAACTCTATGCCGAGGCCGATGAAATTGGAATCCCATACTCAGTAACCATAGACTATGAAACCCTTAAAAATAACACGGTCACGGTAAGGGATAGAGACACATGGGAACAGGTAAGAATGCTTATTGCTCTTTTGCCATCATACTTGAAGAAGAGGCTTGGAGGTAATGAATAAAGTATAAATTGGCCTTAACTTTTTTTAAATTGAGAACGCCCATGGCCAGCATCCCACCACAGTGGAGAACTGAGGCAAGCGAAACTAACAGGATATTATACATGCTAAGAGAGCTGGCAGCATCGGTGTCAAAAACCATACGATATATGGTCCAAACCATAGACGCGTATTCAGATAGCAACTTCAATGAAGTGCAAACACTATACAATAAAACCAGAGAGGCGAAAGAGGAAGCTGACGCCGAGAAAGCTAGCATTCTAAACGAGATAGCTTCCATAAGTGGCTACGTTGAGCTAAAAGCATCTCTTTTAGAGCTCATAAGAGCCGTTCATAAGGTAGTTGATTTTGCAGAGGGGGCTGCTGCTAGAGTTGCCCTTCTCTCAACCAGAAAACTTGAATGCTGTAGATCTCTAGCAGATAAAATGAAGGATATAGGAGAATGCCTTATCGCGTGTGCTGAGGAGCTTAAGATAGCTATAATGGATACAACAGTAAACATTAACAATGTATCATCCCATGTACAGCAAATACTGAAGCTTGAGAGAAAAGTGGATCAGCTCTATAGAGAAGCAAGCATACTACTTGTAGACCAAGAAAATGTGGACATTAGAGCATATATCCTACTACTGGACGTATTGACTATGATGGAAGAGACGTGTGATGCCATTGAAAATGCTGCTGAAAATATTCACTTCTATGCCATAGAGCGGACATGATAGGATGAAAAAATGATTGAAGCCACTTTGAGAGGCAGATTTGTAACGGTTTATGATAAGAGATCTTGCATCTACTTAGTCGAGAATGGATTTTATGGAAGGCCAGAAAACGTGTACAAGATCAAGCCTATGCAAGAGATAAATCCTCCCCTCTATCTCTCTCTATACGAAGCACTTTACCTGACTGAAAAAAATATTCTAAGAGTAAAGACTCCAGAGGGAAAGGAGTACACCTCCAGTGAATTATCAAAAATAGCGTCTCAAACATACTCTAACTTCAGCATAAAGTATATGGTGTACAAGGATTTGAGGGATAAAGGCTTGATTGTGAGACCTGGGATAAAGTTTGGATGCACGTTTGCAGTATACAAAGATACTCCCGGGGTGGTGCATGCATCCTTCATAGTGGATGTTAGGAGGGAGCGTGACAAAATCTCCCCTGAGGAGCTTTTGAGAGCTGCACGTCTTGCTCACTCGGTTAGGAAAAAGTTTGTTATAGCGTGCGTAAATGAGGAGAAGGGTTATGTGAAGTATATAGCTTTTAAGAGAGGTAGAGTAGGGGTTTAAAATGCAAGCGAAACAATGCACTCCCACATGTAAATTTTTCAGATGCCAGCGAAGAGCTCTGAAAATAATAGTGAAAAATAATAGAAGAGTTGCAGTGTGCATGGACACTATGTCATTATGCGACGGCCCCAAGTGCAAGTATGCAATATGCCTAAAGAGGAGACTTCTACCAGATGGAAGATGTGGAATGACCATTAAATCAACACATAAATTTGTTGATCTAGCCGAAGAGGCAGAGACACTGGATCTAAAACTCAAAAGCAAAGCTCTTGACAGGCTAGGTGAAAGAGAGTTTACTTAACTTTATTTAATGATATCTTTTATTTACATAAATCGGCCAACCCCGATGATGAATATGAGACCAAGAACTTTAGCCCTTCTACTGCTCATGATAGGAATAGCGCTTATAGTATTTGGAATAGATCGTGGAATGCTCCCCCAGTTAAAGACGATGCTTAAACATTTCATATCGGAAGGCCCACTGGGGCTCCCATGAAGTGTCTAAAATGTTCCCCAAAAAGTTCACGCTATTCAAAATCGTTAGAACAACTATACAGTTCATAGCCTTCATAATCCTAAATGCATGCATACTTGGTATATGCGAAGAATTTACAATTCCACTTCCAATACTTTATCCATCAACTGTTCCGACAGCAGCATTTTTGGGAGGGTTCGATGTTATACAGTATAGGATATCACATGCAATCTTTCCATTTATCACGCTTGGAATATTCATAGTCATTGCAGCCACTCTTGGGAGAACATTCTGTGGATGGATATGTCCATTCGGCCTTCTACAGGACCTAATATCATACATTGGATACAAGAAAGTCACGGTTTCAAAGAGAGCACATAATTTTCTTAAACAGGTAAAGTATATGGTGTTATTCCTTACAATACTTATGGTTGGCATAGTAGGTGTGCTAACTGCACAAAATCGAGGGAAAGAGTTTATAGATGCTCTTGGATACTTTGCATATCAGCCTTTTACACCGTTCTCTCCATCAGAGACGTTTTTTACAGTAATCCCTAAAATAATATCCTACATAGCCTCTAACCCTAGTCAACTTAGAGTGATTCTAGATCCTATGCTCTTAATAAATTTAATCGAGGTTCAAGAGCCTATACTTATATTCAGGATAGTATTTCTAGGCATACTTTTGACCTTGATGTTCTTCATTCCACGCTTCTGGTGCAGATACCTATGCCCAGTAGGGGCATTAATGGCCACTTTCAGTAGCGAACATAGTCTGCTAACGATAAAAAGGAACATTGTCAGATGCATTGAATGCGAAACCTGCAGCAAAGTATGCCCAATGCAGATACCTGTTCTTAAAGTGCTAAAGGAAAAAGGAAAACTTATGGATTCAGAATGCATAAAATGCATGGACTGTATATTTGCATGCCCTGAAAATGCCCTGTCTATAGCCGTAGTGGAGTAGATTAAAATGCCCTCCGAGGCAAAGATCTGGGCTACAAGACTCGTCTCAACAGCGTTAATAATAGCAATGATAGCTATAATTACAGCATGGACCTTAACGCCAAAGCCAACTATTCCTGCAGGATACCCTGGCTCTACAGCTCCAAAGTCAACGTTTACAATTGCAAAGGTTTTAGACGAGTCTAATAGAACAGGTAAACCAGTTATAATGTTATTCTATGATAGAACCTCAAATACTTCCATGATGCAACTTCTAGTATTCCAAAATGTCAGGCAAATGTACAAGGGCAAGTCTCTATTTATGATCCTAGAAGTTAACACAAAATACAATGGTTCAGAAGCATGTGAAGACTATAACATTATCATTTGTCCAACGACTATATCCGTTTTAAGCAACTACACAATATATAAAAGGCATGAGGGTCTTCTAAACGAGACTATGCTCAAACTATTCATAAATGACACCTTAGCAGTGCAAGAGAAGCTTTTAACAAAGTCAATTGGCCATATGCCCTCCTCCAAAGAGAACACCTGCAATGTTGGAGAGAGCTTTCAACCCTCTAACCTCATATGGCATAAGCGGGACCTCAACGATCTCATACTCGTCAGAGAAGACCTTGTAAATTCTCTCTAAATTCTTCGTATGAACTTTTCTCCTAGCCTTACAAAATGGACAACCTTCAAACCCCCTATAGATCATGTTAACAACGATATACTTGACTGGAATACCATAGTTTTCGAGGGCTATTAAAAGCCTATTCGTTTCCTCGATGGCCATCTCCTCCGGAATAGTTACTACAATGAATGTAGTCTCCCTCTCACATGTAAGCTTTTCACGAGCTCTTTCAACAGTCTCCCTCATCTCCTTAAGAAAATTAAGTACCATGTCATAAGCTCTGTCCTCTCCAAGACCTATAAGCGATTTAAACGATGCAAACCACTTTGAAAGCGTCAAGTGAACTTTAAGCATTCTTCCAACCCAGCTCTCCATAACCTCTGGAAGCGATAAAAGCCTCAAAGTATGACCCGTTGGAGCAGTATCGATAACCATGCGACTAAACTCCTCCCTCAAAATATTCTCCAAGACAATTTGAAACGAAAAAAGCTCATCAACTCCAGGCATGTTCCCCATCATCAAGTCAATATACGGAAGCGGGGACTCAACTTGCCCAAACTTCTCCATGATTCTCTTAATCTCCTTCGATGGATCAAGCTCAAGAACATACAAGTTATCAAATTCCTCGAGACTATAGAAGTTTTTTCCTTTATCCTTTACATCAAGGGAATCACTAAGCGAGTGAGCAGGGTCCGTTGACATGAGAAGAATATCTTCATCAAGTCTCCCTGCAATATGGGTTGCAATAGTCGATGCAATTGTAGTTTTACCTACACCACCTTTCCCTCCAACTATGATATATCTCTTGTCTAGAATATGCTCTTCAAAGCTCATTTAGACCACCCTTTTTATAATCCATAAAGAAGCTCTCTAAATTGAAGTTGTCGAGGAATTCAAAATGAAAGTTAATCTATTCATGGCTGGCCCAGCTAGTTCAGGAAAGTCATCTGTGACCGAGCACTCTATCGATGGCTGAAGAAAAATATAGATTATGAAGTTAATGCTGTGAATCTCGACCCGGGAGCCGAGCATATCCCATACACCTCTGACTTTGGTATCGATCATTTTTTCACAACGAGAAAAATAATGATTGAAGAAAAGCTTGTCCCAAATGCTGTAATGATCGAAGCCAGCAATAGAATAGTCAGGGAGAGAAAGCTCGTCATAGATAAAATATTCTCTCTAAATGCCGAAACCACGATAATCGACACCGGATAAACGAGCTCACCATAGGGTTACTGCTATCAGTTATAACACAGCTAAAACTCGATATAATGCCCAAGAAGGGATTAAAGGGAAGCCCATGCAAACTCCTGAAACACCCTAGTTACCAAAAGATAAAGCACGGGCAACCACCTAACATGGGTGAGTATTATTTTCAAACCAGGTGTATTTTAACATGGTGACATGAGTTGGATGAGCTGTTAATGAACATTTTTGGAATAGTGATCTCACTAGTATATGTCTTCATCATTCTTGGAATAGGGGAGCTCCTTAGAAAGAAATTCAATAGGCCACAAGAGTTCACTAGAAAGTTTGTACATGTAACAGCTGGGAATTGGGTCTTCTTCTGTCTATGGCCTTTCACAAATCCATGGTATGCAATAGTCCCTCCAATAATATTCATCTTCTTAAATATTCTATCATACTACAAGGAAACCTTTAAGGCAATCGAGGTTGAGAAATCTCAGAAGGCTGAAAGGGGACTTGGAACAGTATACTTTCCAATAACGCTAACTGTGCTCGTGGGCGTGTTCTGGGGACTTCTAGGCGTTGAATATCTTCCACTGGCTGCTGCAGCCATCATGTGGATGACTTGGGGGGATGGATTAGCTACTCCAATAGGGCAGGCCTTTGGAAAGCATAAGATTAAGATTCTTGAACTTGAGAAGACCGTTGAGGGAAGTATTGGACTATTTGTGGCTGGAGCAATATCATCCTTTATAGCAATGTACATTTTCACATCATACTATAGTGTCCACGTCTCATTTATAAGCCAAGTAGTTGTCTGTATACTGGGAGCTCTAATTGGTGCAATAGTCGAACTGTTCTCCATTAAGGGAACGGATAATTTAACAGTTCCATTAATCCCGGCACTTATACTGTTGCCATTGTGGAAAATGCTGGTGAGCTGAATTGATAGATGCAAACTATACACTGATAAACATTGCCGCAGGAATAATCTTCAGCCTACTAATAGCCGGATCCGGGTATAAAAAGGGAAGTCTATCAAAGAGTGGGCTCATAGGAGCACTCATCGTTGGAACCATAATATTTGGATTCGGTGGATGGATATGGTTTACACTGCTTATAGCATTTTTTGTTTCATCAAGTATGCTCACAAAGTACAAGTTCAAGGTGAAAGAGCGTTTAGCCGAGAAATTCGCTAAGGGTGGGAGAAGAGATTTCTGGCAGGCTATTGCAAACGCTGGAGTTGGAAGCGTAATTGCCACCCTACTTTTTTACCACATGTTAACTGGGGGCATGGAGTTCAAATTTGAAATATTTTATACAAGCATATTTACAGCAGCCTTCATAGGTGCAATGTCAACTGTCACAGCTGACACTTGGGCAACTGAGATAGGTGTGTTAAGCAAAGAGTGGCCTAGAATGATAACTAACTGGAAAAGAGTTCCACCTGGAACCTCGGGAGGAGTTTCAAGGCTTGGAACTTTATGCTCCTTTGCAGCAACGCTTTTCATGGCTTTTGTAGCTATCCTATGCATTGAATTAGATGCATTATTCCACTTTGGAAAGCTTTATTATGGTATTCTATGGATATTTCCAGCTAGCATTATTGGAGGTCTCATAGGTTCGCTAGCGGACAGTATAATGGGAGCCACAGTGCAGGCCATATACTACTGTGACAAGTGTAAAAAGGAGACTGAGAGAAAAATCCACCTCTGTGGTGAAAAAACCAGACAAATCAGAGGTATTTCATGGTTCTCCAATGACCTAGTAAACTTTCTAAGCTCACTTGTAGGAGCTATAGTTGCATCCCTAATTTATATACTACTTGTATAAATGAGGTGAGCGAAATGCCCACAAAATGTGCGATACTTGTAATAGACATGTTGAATGACTTCATAAAGGGAAGCTTAAAATCGGAGCGATTCAGGAGAATAATTCCATATATAAAGGAACTGCTAAGGGTGGCACATGAAAAGAAGATCCCCGTGATATATGTCAACGACTCCCACCTCGAAGAAATAGACCTAGAGTTCAAAATATGGCCACCACATGCAGTTAAGGGGACATGGGGGGCAGAAGTGATAGAGGAGCTAGCTCCACAAAAGGGAGACTACATAATCGAGAAAAGAAGGTACAGCGGCTTCTACAACACCGACCTAGACGACATGCTAAGAGAGCTAAAAGTAGATACACTAATTTTAACAGGAATATGCACTGACATATGCGTACAACACACGGCTGCAGATGCATTCTACAGAGGCTACAAGATAATAATTCCAATGGAATGCGTTGAATCACTATCAGAGAAAGATCATAAGAAAGGCATAGAAACAATGAAACGCCTATACAATGCAAAAGTGATGCCCCTCAAACAAGTGCTCAGCATAATAACGAAATAAATTAATCTATCACAAGCAACTATACTATAGTGAAAGCAGGCCCGTGGTGTAGCGGACAAGCATGTCGGGCTCTGGCCCCGACGACCCCGGTTCGAATCCGGGCGGGCCTACCACCTCCTTTTCACAGCCCACACTAACACTTAAATATTCAGTTAGTGAATTATTCAGTTAGTGAATAAACATGAGGTTTATAGACAGAGAGGATGAAATCAAGCTTCTCGAGGAAGCTAGAGAGCTTTCAAAGAGAAAACTATATTCAGTATGCATCTTCGGTCCTAGAAGAGTCGGGAAGACAAGACTAGTACTTGAGTTTATCAGAGACACCGATCTCTACTTCTTCGTAAACAAGGATAAAACCTCTGAATCTCTTCTCCACGAATTTCAGGAAACTCTAAGGGAAAGAAACATTATAGGTGAGTTAGAGGTCATTGACGACTGGGACAAATTCTTCAAGGTAATCTTCGAAAGATTCAATGGAGTCATAGTCTTTGACGAGTTCCAGAACTTCAAGTTCGTTGATCCCAGCGTGTTCAGTACGCTACAGAAATTTATTGACTTATACGAGAACAGAAGAAATCTCCTAATCATATTCTGTGGCTCACTCATAGGATTAGTGAAAAAAGTGTTCTCTAGAAAAGAGCCCCTATATGGTAGAGTTAAGAGAAGGCTTAGATTAAGGCCTCTGAGCATATCTGGCGTATATGAGATGTGCAAAGAGTTAAAGTTAAGCTTTGAGACAATGCTAAAACTATACTCAATATTCGGAGGATTTCCAAGATACTACGTGGCAATAGAGGACGAAAACCTTGAGGGGAAACCCTTTGAAGAGATAATCGAAAAATTCTTCCTCGTGGAAAATGCCATGTTCGAGGATGAAGTAAACATGATACTCTCAATAGAATTTGGGAAAAGAAAGGGACTATACTATGATATACTGTGTGCCGTGGCTACTGGATGTAGAAGAATCAGCGAGATCGCTTCTTTCCTGCAGCGTAGACAAACAAGCATCACTAGACAGTTAAACGAGCTCATAAGAGAATTTGAGTATCTAACATATGAGGAACAGATTCTAGGAAAGAAAAGGCTATTGAAAATCTCGCATCCATTGATAAACTTCTGGATGCGCTTCTTTTACAGAAACTATTCGCTATATGTGCAAAGAAACCCCACTTTCATTGCAAAGATTAAACGTGAAATAAATGCCTATCTAGGAGAGAGATTCGAGGAAATCTGTAGAGAACTTTTCCCCAAATTGGCTCCGATGAAATATACAAAGATTGGAAAACATTGGGGAAAATCTCCTTTAGACGGAAGCACATATGAAATCGACATACTTGCCATCAATGAGAAAACAAACGAGATTCTATTTGCTGAATGCAAATGGGCTGAAAATGTAGATGCTGAAAAAATCGTTAAGAAGCTTGCAAAAATAGCAGAGTATGTTCGATGGAATGTTGATGACCGCATAGAACATTTTGCAGTGTTTGCAAAAAGCTTTTCCAAACGCCTGAAAGACTTTGATGGAAGAAAGGTCTTCTGTTACAGTCTAAGAGACTTAGAGAGGGCGCTCGTGAAAACACGTAGTACTGGAAGTTAGTTTTGTTCTCCTAAAAGTTATATATTCGTAGCCGTTAAATGGTCTTTGAATGATGTGTATTCCCGGCTCTGATATGTGATGAGAAGGCATTTAACTGATTTTCATTCTCTTTAAAACCTGAACCAGGACATAGCCTAGCATACCGATTGATATTGCTGATCCTATGAATATGGTTGCCCATCCAATGTAAATTGGAAACGAGAACAGTATGGGGAGATAGGTTCCAACGATAAAGGTTACTATGAGCGTTGCCACGATACAGGCAAGCTTCTCATTTTTCCTAAGTCTGTAGGCTGCATAGCTTGCAGCAAAGTTTGCAATTGATCCAAAGATGATGTCTATGAAAACAAGTCCTGGAACTGGCGAGATGATATTTGCAAGAGCGCATCCGATGGTAACTCCAATAACCGCGGGGAAGCCAAAAATTATAGATAATGGTATAAGTGCATCAGAAACCCTAACCTGAACTATTCCATAGCTTATAGGTGCCAAAGCCACAGTTAATACTGCGTACACTACCGTGAATGCAAGTGTAATGGTGAGTTCTCTGGCTTTCAAAGTGCTCACCTGCATCTGCAGTATATAGTCTCTATACTTATGAGCTTACATATATATAGCTTATGTAGAATACTTTTGAATGGGTCACCTTATGTCGGAGGAAGTTAAGGAAGCCCCTACACGCGTCTATGGTGTCGCTATAGCGTGGATCGTTGTCTATGGTGCATTGATTGGTGTAACGTCGCTTGTTCCACTATTCCCTTATGTTGGGGGCGGAGGATATCTTCCCTTAGCAGTAGCATTTGCAGCAATGGCCCCACTAATAATGGGGCCAGCAGGGATAATTGCAGCATTTTTCGGCGGATTAATAGGAATGTTCATAGCTCCAGCAGCGTATCCGCTTGGCTTACTTGATGCCATACTAACGGCAACGCTGCCAGCAGTCTTTGTAACTCTCACAGCAAACAATAACAGATTCTGGTACATTACCATAATAGTATTCATTGGAATGGGAATATGGTTCTGGACATTCCCATTCTACATTCCCGGAGAAGCTGCAGGATTCACTCCCCCACCACAGCCATACTATACGATAATAACTGCATGGTACTGGATCCCATGGCTCATCATAATGGGCTCACCATTCGGAATAAAACTGATTCCAAAATGGGCTAGAGAAGAGACTGGCACAAAGAAGTATGCTGCAGTATTCCTGATAATACTCTCAGGGCTAATGGTGTGGGCAATTCCATGGTTCCTGCCATACTGGTATCTCTTTGGATACGCTGGAACGCTGGGAGCGGCGGTGGCAACAGCGTACTCTTGGTGGTTCCCGGCGTTAAGTGTAGTTATAACCATAATAACAATTCCAATACTTGAAGGTCTTAGAAGAAGTGGCTTACCAAGGATTCCAATGGCTCTTTGGTAAAATCCTCTCCCTTTTTCTTTTAATGGAGAGGAGATAAGCTTGAGCGAGACCATAGCACTGGTAGAGAATGTATCATTCAAATACGAGGGCTCAGACACATATGCCCTTAACAACGTCAGCTTCAAAGTTCACAGAGGCGAACTACTGGCAATAATGGGCCCAAATGGAGCTGGGAAAACAACTCTATGCTACCTCTTAAGTGGAATCATACCCAATATTTACGGAGGAACTAGAAAGGGAAAAGTGAGAGTTCTTGAACTAGATCCATGGGACTACCCAATATACGAAACTGCTAAAACTGTTGGAATACTGTTACAAGACCCCGAAGCCCAACTAATAATGCCAAGCGTATTCGCGGAACTCGCATTTGGGCCAGCAAACCTAGGAGTTCCAAAGGACGAAATATTGAGAAGAATAAGGGAAACTTTGAAGATAATTGGCCTAGAAGGATTCGAAGACAGGCATCCAAGAGAGCTTTCAGGGGGCCAAAAACAAAGGGTTGCTCTAGGGGCAATATTGACCATGATGCAGGAGCTGATAGTCCTAGATGAGCCAACTTCTCAACTTGACCCGATTGGAACAACTGAAGTATTTAGTGCCATTAAAAAGCTAAAGGAGATGGGCAAAACCATAATCCTAACATCACATAAAACAGAGGAGGTTGCAAAGCTAGCAGACAATGTGATAATCCTAAACGATGGAAAAGTAGTTGCACAAGGCCCCCCAGAAAAAGTTTTGTCAGATATTGAGCTACTTGAAGAAGTTGGGGTAAAGTCTATAGATTATTCAAGATATTTCCATGAAATATCCAAGAGAGGAGTAAAGGTTTCTAAGATTCCCATCTTTCTCAAAGATGCTGTAAGCATAGCTGAAAAGCTCATCAGGAAAAAGGTTCTTGATATAAAATCGCTTGAATACGGCATCGCTGAAAGAGGCGGGGAAAAAGAGCCAATAATCGAGGTAAAAAATCTAACCTATGTATATCCAGGAGAGCCGCCAGTCACGGCGCTAAAAGACATTAACCTGACAATATATAAGGGAGACTTTATAGGCATAATCGGTCAAAATGGCTCGGGGAAAACGACACTTGTCAAAAATATAGTTGGCCTTCTCAGACCAACTAAAGGGAAAATTTACTTTCACGGCGAGGATTTGTCAAAGTACACCGTTGGAGAACTGGCGAGGAGAATAGGGCTGATACTCCAGAACCCTGACTACCAGCTTTTTTCCCTGTCATGCGAAGAGGAGATTGCTTTCGGACTCAAAAACATTGGATTAAATGAAGAGGAAATTAAGAAACGTGTTGAGGAATCCCTAAAATTCGTTGGATTATATGAAAAGAGAGACAAATACCCCTTCGCATTAAGCTTCGGCGACCGCAGAAAACTTGCAGTGGCAGTTGTCGTGGCTATGAGGCCAGAAGTAATCATCATGGATGAGCCAACAACAGCCCAAGACTACAGGGGCAGGTACATGCTTGCAGAGCTAGCTAAGAAGGTTCACGAGGAATATGGTAGTACCATAATAATGATCAGCCATGACATGGACCTCATAGCCAAATACGCTAAAAGAGCGATCGTAATGGCTAATGGAAAAATCATTGCCGATGCTCCAACGAGAAAAGTGTTTCAAATGCATGATGTACTCAGAGAAGCCTTCCTAAAGCCACCGCAGATAACAAGGTTTGCACAGAGTCTATCTAAGTATAATGTTAGCCCAGAAGTGATGACTGTGGAGGAGATGCTCGAGGTTTTAACTCCATCCACTAGAGGCGGTTTAAATGAGAGTTGTTGAATACATTAGAAGAGAATCATTTGTACATCGACTGAATCCACTAAGTAAACTTGCATACACTATCCTGACACTCGCTCTGGTCTTCCTATCAACCTTTACTGAAGATATAATCATACTCCTGATATGGCTGGCGATAGCATTATGCTTCTGGAGAATAGGTAAAATAAGCATAAGATACTTCATGGGCCTTGTAAAACTCCTCATGGGAATAATAATCTTCATCACAATCATTCAAGGGTTCATGTACAGAGGAACAACTGTGCTATTCACAATAGGACACTACAAGATTCCTGGAGGAGCGGATATCGGAGAATTCACGTACGAAGGGCTAATGTTTGGAATAATGGTGTCCCTAAGGGTAATAACTGCTCTTTCAGTGCTACCGCTCTTAACAATGACCACATCCTACATGAGGCTAATGGAATCCCTTACAAGGATAAAGGTTCCATTCAAGTTCTCATTCATATTCGTAGCTGGAATGCGCTCAGTTCCACTAATACAAGAAACATGGAATACTGCAGTGGAAGCTCAGAAACTACGTGCATTCGACATAGACCGAATGAACATATTTAAGAAAGCGTTCAAGGCGTATATTCCAATAGTGACACCCGTGGTTCTTCTGCTTCTCAGAAAAGCTCATGACATGCAAATCGCAATAGAGACAAGGGCATTCGGAGCTCCCGTCAAGAGAACATTCATGGAAGACATATCATTCCATAGAGAAGATGTAATATTTCTAGCATTCATAATCTCACTCTTCATCCTAAGCATATACACAAAACTCTTCTGGAGTAAAATCCTATGGGAAACCATGACAAACATGTTAAAAACAGTTATCTTACGGATCCTCCCATGACCGTGATCCCAATAGGTAAATCCCACATTACTCTATCAAAGAATTTCTCCTCAGAAGAATACATCATAAATCCAAGATATACTCCAGGAATAAATTTGAAAGATAACCTAATTAGCTCAATTGAATCACCGATAGGATGTCCACCTCTACATGAACTCCTTAAACCAAATGCAAGTATATGCCTACTGGTCGAAGACATAACTAGGCCAGGGCCAAAAAAGGAGATCCTGACTATCTTAATCACATACCTTGCCAAGCATGGCATTAAGAACAATAATATCACGATCATATTCGCACGCGGCCTACATAGGAGACATAGCAGAAGCGAATGGATTCAAATGATAGGTGAGAAAATCGTTGAACAATACAGGGTCATGGATCATGAGCCTCATGACCAGAGCAGGCTCATATTCATCGGTGAGACAAGCAGAGGGACTCCCGTTGAAATAAACAAGTTTGTATGTGAATCAGATCTCATAATTGGAGTATCGTATCTGGGAATACATGATTTCGCTGGATATACTGGCGGAGGAAAGATAATTCTCCCAGGAGTAGCCTCTGAAAAGGCGATTAAGAAAAATCATATCCTGTCTCTAGATGAAAGATCACTGCCGGGAATAGCAGATGGAAATCCCGCTAGAATGGACATGGAGGAGGCAGCGGAGATTTTGGGATATCACTTCTCAATAAATGTACCGTTAAACTACAGAGGTGAACCAGTTGGAGTATTTTCAGGGCATTTTGTGAAAGCTCATAGATGCGGTGTTCCAGTTACCGATGAAATGTATAAGATTCCGCTCAAGGATAAAGCTGAGCTTGTAATAGTCTCAGCTGGGGGCTTTCCTCATGATATTAACTTGTATCAAGCTGAGAGATCCATAAGATATTCTTCACGAGTCTTAGTTGAGGGAGGCACACTTATACTTGTAGCAGATTGCATAGATGGGATAGGAAATAGGGACATGCAAAAAACCATTAAAGACTATAGGGGCGATCCCGACAACATAAGAGATGAATTGCTCAAAGACTATAGCATTGGAAAGTGGGTTGCATGGGATCTACTTCAAAACTCTGAAAAATATGACATTTTTATTGTTTCAGAGAATCTTGACCCCAGAGTCTTTTCACAGACTAGAATAAAGATATTCCAGAGAATAGAGAATGCACTTAAACTTGCATACTCTAAGCACGGTTTCTCTCCAAAATATCTCGTAATCCCTTATGGAAATATTACTCTCCCATGGGTCCCTAACTGCCGTCTTTATAAAGCATAAGTACTTAATGATTATTAAGATGCCAAGTAACGAGCTCAGCAAAATAATAGAGAAAACTGCAGAAGACATTAAAAGCATGAGGATTAGAGGCGCTGGCAGGATAGCTAGAGCCGCTGTTTCATGTCTTAAAGTAGTTGCTGAAAGATATGAAGCTAAAAGCGTAGATGACCTCGTGTTAAAGCTAGACCAGGTTTCTAGGATACTGTTAAATACTAGGCCAACTGCTGTAAGCCTGTCAAATGCCATACGATATGTAATGTTTAGAGTATTGAGGGCTAAAAACAGGGTCTCCGATGTAGAGGAGCTTAGGAAACTAACTATAGATGCAGCCTCAAGATTCATTGAAAACTCCATGAAAGCCATTAGAATGATAGCTAAGATAGGCTCCAAAAGAATAGAGGATGGAGACTGTATACTTACACATTGCCACAGTACTGCAGTTGTTGAGATAATCAAAAGGGCATGGAATGAAGGCAAAAAGGTGAAAGTATACTCAACAGAGACGAGGCCACGCTTCCAAGGGAGAATAACTGCCAGCCTCCTAGGTGAGGCAGGTATTCCAGTTACCCTAATTATCGACTCCGCAGCCAGATTCGTCATGAATGAAGTTGACGTAGTGCTTGTGGGAGCAGATGCTATAGCTGCAAACGGTGCAGTTGTAAACAAAATTGGCACATCTCTTATAGCTCTAGCTGCAAAGGAGGCTAGAACCAGAGTATATGTCGCCGCTGAAACCTACAAGTTCAGCCCAGAAACACTGCTTGGACAGCTCATCAGAATTGAGCAAAGAAGCCCCTACGAAGTCATTCCAGAGGAGGAACTATCTAAGATGAAAAATGTAAGCGTGCTTAACCCAGCATTCGATGTAACGCCTCCAGAGTACATAGATATCATAATAACCGAGAAGGGTGTGATTCCACCTCAGGCAGCTGCATGGATACTTAAGGAGGAGTTTGGCTGGTCCTTTACAAAGGATCTTCTCGAAAAATATATGACATATAGGTGATAGATGTGGACGAGATATTTGTTGCGAAAGGGGATGAAATTAGCCCAAAAGACTATGTTGTAGCCGAATATTATATCGAGTCTAACCTACCACTTTTAAAGGCTGGAATTGAAATAGCGAAAGAAGAGTCGATAGGTACATGGACTAAAGTATACACTCTAACAGAGTCAGCTAAAAGATTAGCTGGGAAAGTTTTTAAGGTAGATGAGGAAGTCAGGAAAGTATGGATAGCGTTTCCAGTTGAGCTATTTGACATAGAGTATGGCGGTGTATCAAATATACTAAGCATAGTCGCTGGAAACCTTTTCGGGCTATCAAAGCTTGAGAATGTAAGGCTACTTGACATACATATACCGGAAAAAATATGCAAAAAATTTCCAGGCCCAAGATTTGGAATAGAGAATATAAGGAAACTTATAGGAACCAATCGTGAAAAAAGACCCCACATTGGAACAATAATAAAGCCGAAAGTAGGATTAAACCCAGATGAAACAGCTAAAGTAGCATATGAGGTTGCCATCGGAGGAATAGATTTCATAAAAGACGATGAAACCTTGGTAAACCAGAAATTCTGCCCACTTGAGGAGCGTGTCTCAAAGGTTATGGAGGCGCTGGATAAGGCAAGAGAGGAAACTGGAAGACAGGTACTTTATGCAGTAAATGTCTCAGCTTCAACACCATACACACTCATAGAACTAGTTGATCAAGCTCTTGAAAACGGTGCGAACATGCTCATGATAGATGCCGTGGTAACGGGAATACCAATGCTACAGATGCTAGCTGAGGATCCAATGATCAATGTTCCGATACATGTGCATAGGGCAATGCATGCAGCATTTACAAGAAACAAGCGTCATGGCATCAGAATGGTTGTACTGGCCAAGCTCATAAGGCTTGCTGGAGGAGATCAGCTGCACGTGGGAACAGCTGGCATAGGTAAAATGGAGGCTGACGTACGAGAGACATTGGACGCCAGAGATGCACTACTTAAAGACATAAATGGAATCAGGAAAACATTTCCAGTTGCAAGCGGGGGCCTTCATCCAGGACTTATTCCATCACTTCTCAAAGTCTTTGGAGTAGATGCAGTATTCCAGTTTGGAGGAGGATGCCATGGGCATCCAGATGGACCAAGGGCTGGAGCATTGGCCATAAGGCAAGCCATAGAAGCTTGCATGAGAGGCATCAGCCTTAAAGAGTATGCAGAAACCCATCCAGAGCTTAGAAAAGCACTTGAGACATGGTCTAGCTAACCTCGGCTCCCGGTGGAAGCCAATACTCGTAGCCTCTAGCCCCCTCCCTTCTCCTCAGTAACCCCTTTTTCACCATTTTCGTCAAGATCCCAGTCACAGTCTTCTCCGGGTAGTATATCGCATTTACCTCCATAGCCTTCATAATCTCTCTGAGTGTACGAGGCCTCCTACCCCATTCACTTGAAAGAAGCTTGATTATAGCCTCCCTGCAGGTTGAAGCCGTTACATGGGGTATTTCCTCCTCAGCCTCCCTTTGAAGTTCAATAGGAGAAGCTTTCTCGATGTAGTCCTTAACTATCTCAAGAAGCTCTTTTATCTCTGCAACAGTCTCAGCTTGAATTTCAAGTTCAATTTTCCCGCTTTTTATTCTTATTAAAGGCATACTAATATCATTTAACAAAGCCACAGAATTTAATCATAGACGTTATTGGAGAGATGAGGCATGGTGAAATGGGATGTAATAGTTGTCGGAGCTGGAGCTGCCGGTTGCCTTGCAGCAGAGTGCACGGCTAGAAAAGGGCTTAAAACCCTCATAATTGAGAGAAAGCCAATGGAGAGAATAGGTCAAAAGACATGTGGCGATGCCGTTGGAATACATCACTTTAAAAGGCTAAATCTTGATACTCCAAAGGGAGAGGAATTAGCTGATATAATGGAGGGTATAATGGTTCACTCCCCGGATGATCAGACAGTTTTCAAGGTCGCGTCAGAGGAATATTCAGGCTTTGTAGTTGACAGGAGAGAGTTTGGGCAAAGACTTCTAAGATATGCTCTCGACAGGGGAGCTGAGCTATACGATTCATCAAATGTAAGAGATGTAGTGGTAACAGATGATGCAGTCAAGCTAAAATATAGGAGAAACGGTAAACTAGAGGAGGTTACTACAAGTGTGGTCATAGATGCCAGTGGAATGAATGGAATAGTTAGGAAAAAGTTGGCCTCTTTAATTGGAGTCAGCCCAACAGCACATATATCAGACCTCGAAATATGCTATAGAGAAATAGTTAAAGTGAAGGAGCCAATACCAGATAAGTTCGGCCACATTTACCTAAATCAAGAGCTTTCTCCCGGAGGATATATCTGGATATTCAACCATGGAGAGAACGTTATAAATGTTGGACTTGGAATACAGATGAGCAAGAAAATCAATCCAAAAGAAATCTACGACAAATTCATCATTAAGAAATTTGACATACTCAAGAACAGAGAAGTTATACACGGTGGTGGAGGAGTAGTCGCCGTACGTAGGCCATTTGAATACCTTGCATGGAACAGGGTGATGTTTGCAGGAGATGCTGCATACACTGTGAACCCAATCCATGGAGGAGGAATAGGATCAAGCATGCTAAGCGGTAGACTATCTGGAGAAACAGCTGTCGAAGCATTTGAAAAGGAAGACTTCTCAATAAACACTCTATGGAGCTACCCCATAAAGTATATGAAAGAGTATGGTTCAAAACAAGTTGGACTAGACATATTCAGATTATTCCTACAAACATGCACAAACGACGAGTTAAACCATGGAATGAGGCAAAAGCTCATAAAGGAGGAGGATGTGCTCAGGGCAAGTCTCACAGGAGAAGTGAAGCTAAATATAACCGATAAAGCAACGCGTGTCCTTAGAGGATTAGGTCACCTAAAGCTTCTACTTAAGCTTGGAAGAACTGCAAAGTATATGAAAGAAGCTAAGAAATTATGTGCAAACTTCCCAAAAGATCCCTCGCGGCTACATAGCTGGCTAAGTGAATTGAATAAGCTATATGTAGAGTATAAGAGCAACCTCTAAACCGCTAACATAAATAAATAGCGAAAACATTTCTGTTAAAAAGTGTATGAAATGACGGGAAAAGTCAGCGAAGTCAATACAATACCAGCTATCTTCTCGGGACTATGTCCTAACTGTGGAGGAGACATTGACAGCCAGCGACTCCAGCTAGGCATACCATGTGCAAAATGTCTCCCAAATCTTAACATAGAAGAGTTAAAGTCTAAGAACAGAATAGAAAGAATAGAGTATATAGCACGGCTCCTAGAGAAAAGAAATCTCCTCAAGAACTACAGTGAAATTTACAGACTCGAGAAACTGTACAACGAGTTCGAGGAATTTTTCAAGTTCCTAATAGGCAATAAAATGTGGAGTGCGCAGAGAAGCTGGGCTAGGAGAATATTTCTTGGAAGAAACTTCTCCATAATAGCCCCAACTGGAATGGGTAAAACCTCATTTGGAGCAGTAATGTCACTTTTCCTAGCTCTTAGAGGCAAGAAATGCTACATAATGCTACCAACTTCGATACTCGTCAGACAAGTGGCAGATAAAATCCAGAGCATGATAGAGAAGGGAGGATACAATATCAGGTTAGTCTATTACCACAGCCTTCTAACCCCAAAACAGAAAAGAGAAATGAAAGCCAGAATAATGAATGAAGACTACGACATACTAATAACAACATCATTCTTCCTAGCCATAAAATTTGAAGAATTCCTCAAAGGAAGATTTTTCGACTTCATATTCGTAGACGATGTAGATGCCTTTGTTAAGACATCCAAGAATGTTGACAAAGTTCTAATGCTACTGGGATTCACGGAAGAAATAATAGATGCTGGAATGAGGGCTGCCAAACTAGTTACAAGAGCCTTCTTTGACAAAAGCGCTTACGAAGAACTGAGAAAGCTGAGGGAAGAAATAGCGGAATTTAAATCCAGCCATAGAGTGGGAATGCTGGTTGTTTCAGGAGCATCAGCTCGTGCAAAAAGAACTCTCAGAGTGAAACTGTTCAAAGAGCTACTTAACTTTGAAGTTGGCAGGAGAGTTGAAGGTGAAAGAAACGTTGTAGACGCATACCTTTTCCCCGAGAAAAGCATTGAAGAACATGTAGTTGATCTTGTAAAAAGACTTGGAAAAGGTGGACTTGTATTTGCTCCAATGGATAAGGGAAGCGAATACGTTACCACCCTTGCTAAAACGCTTAAAGAGCACGGTATTAAAGCCGAAGCCTACACCTCCGCTAGGAAAAAATTGCTTGATCAATTCGTTAATGGAGAAATAGAGGTACTTGTTGGAGTTGCAAGTTATAGAAGCCCCCTAGCCAGAGGATTAGATCTACCCGAAACCGTTAGGTACGCTGTTTTTGCAGGCATTCCCAAATTCAAGATATCCCTAGATCTCAGAGAAAGATTTCATACATTTAAGCTCTTCATACTTTTAGCCAATATAGTCGAACTCCTTGAAGGGGAGGAGCTCGATGAGTGGAGTAGAAAGCTTTCATGGCTTAGAACAACGCTTTCAAGATTAACTTCTGAACAAGAACTTATCTTGAACAGAGCTATAGTCGAAAATGAACAGCTGACTGGAAGACTCGAGCACATTAGACAGAGAATACTGGAAATAAGAGATCAACTTCAGAAACTCCTTGAAAGAGAGGATATCAAAGAGAAAATAAAAACTTCACCCAGGTTAACTCTCGAGGAAAATGCTTATTTAATCACAGCAGATGCTGTAGCATATCTGCAAGCTTCTGGAAGAACCTCTAGAATGTTTATAGGTGGAATGACGAAGGGCTTATCAGTGCTGATAGTTGACAATGAAAAGGCCTTTAGAGGGTTGCTTAGCAGATTAAAATGGCTTGAAGATATTCAATTCGTTGATTTCAGAGAGGTTAACATAGAATCCCTCCTAGAGGAAATTGACAGAGACCGAAAACTGATAGCTGATCTAAGAAGAGGCATCATAAGCCCTAGAATAAGGGATATTAGAAAAACTGCTCTTCTAATAGTTGAGTCACCAAACAAGGCTAGAACTATTGCATGGTTCTTTGGAGAGCCTACAAAGAGAACGCTTGAGGGGGTTCCAATATACGACACTAGCGCTGAGGAATTCTTTTTAACAATTGCCGCTACAGGAGGTCACGTAGTAGATCTAACGCTAAGAGATACTGGATTTATGGGGGTCATAGTCAAAGATGAAGTGTTTATACCAGTTTACTCAACGATAAAGAGATGTATGCAGTGTGGATATCAGTTTCTCGACTCTGATCAGTGCCCAAATTGCAAATCAAAGGAGTATAGCGACTCACTTAATAGGATAAATGCGATAAGGGAATTGGCCGAGGAAGCTGACATAGTTCTCATAGGCACCGATCCAGATACTGAAGGTGAAAAAATAGCATGGGACATAGCTGTTCTCATATCCCCTTACGCTAAGGAAATTAGAAGGGTAGAATTTCATGAGGTTACCAGGAAGGCTGTGAAAGAGGCTTTGCACTCGATGAGAGACATTGATCTAAACCTTGTGAAGGCGCAGATTATAAGGAGAATAGAGGATCGCTGGATAGGGTTCTCACTCACTGAAACCCTATGGAAAAGCAGATTTTTCAAAAAGGTTTCAGCTGGAAGGGTTCAAACACCAGTTCTTGGATGGATACTTGAAAGATACAAGGAATACAAGAAAAGGAAAGGCTTTAACTTCAAGGTGACTCTGGAGAACAACCTAACAGTGTCCTTAGGAATACATAAGATAACTGGTAGGCGAAAAGATGAAAAATTAGAGGAGTTCAAACAAAAGCTTCTCTCATCCAAGGCAGTAATCGAAGATGTAAAAGTCAAGGAAGATACCATCAACCCCCCACCCCCATATACAACAGATGAAATGATAAGAGATGCCTCTAGAATACTCAGGCTCTCACCAGAGGAAACTATGAGAATAGCTCAAAGCCTTTTCGAAGCAGGTTTAATAACCTACCATAGAACGGATAGTCACAGAGTCTCAACAACTGGAATAGGAGTTGCAAAGTCATACATTGAGGAAAACATTGATGCAAGCATGTTCAAAGCCAGAGTATGGGGGGAGGGGGGAGCACATGAGTGCATAAGGCCGACTAGACCAATAGACACAAGTATGCTAAAGAGATTGATAAACGAGGGTATCCTGAGACTACCTGAAAAACTTTCATGGGGCCACTATGCTCTATACGACATCATATTCAAAAGATTCATAGCTAGCCAAATGATTCCTGGAAAAGTGAAGGTTATTGAAGCAACTGTTAAAATCCCAGAAATAAATTTTGAGACCAAAATAGAGGGCATATGCCAAATAATCGAGGAAGGCTTCACGAAAATGTATAAGCCTCCACTTAAGATGATACCCGAAATCAGTGAAGGCGAGTACCGAATAGTAGATGTGTTTTACTTCAGAGCATCGGAAGTATACCCCTATACTGAGGGAGAAGTCGTGGATTTAATGAGAAAAAGAGGGATAGGAAGGCCGTCAACATACGCAGCAATAATCTCCATACTCAAGAAAAGGGAATATGTCAGATGCAGACAGCAACGTCTCATCCCTACACAAAAGGCATATATAGTATACTCGTTCCTTACAAAGAACTTCTCTGACATGGTCTCCGAAGAGAGAACTAGGCTCCTAGAAAACTACATGAGAAAAGTTGAGGAAGGAGAGTTAGATTACATAGAAGTTCTCAAAGAGCTCTATAGAGAAGTTTACGAGAAAGTTTATTCTGAGCAACCTATAAGGTAGTTGCAAATACTCTGTCATATATCTCCTCGGTGATAGCCCTTTTAACATTTTCTGGAATGTGCTCTAAACAGTTTATAGCTTCATATAGTGGAGGAATAAATCCCATATGTGAATTAACTATGCTATCCCAGAGGGGACTTATTTTCTCAATAATGTTTTTCCTCATAACTGGATGATAGGGCAATACTTCATTGACAGACCAGTAACTATACAGCAGATCTGAGAGAAACTCCAAGGGCTTTGTAATCTGTTCAAAGTAATCTCTCATCCTGCTGAGAGAAGATTGAAAAGTTCCATGAATAACCTTAAACACAAAATCAACTAAAGGTCTTCTTACATCAAGTATATTCCTTAGCGCCTTTCTAAAAACATAGAATGTGGCAAGCCCATAAGTAGAAAATGAAAAATACTCGGCAAATCTATCCTCTTCAACTTTATCAAACATTGGATAAATTTTCCCATAACAATCTTGAATTTCCTCCAATATAAGTGCAACATCTTCGATAGCATGATGCACGAGCGCATGCTTCGCCAAATGAGTGAAGTAGGTATCACATCCAGCATGAAGTATCCCCTGATATCCCAAATCGCTCACTACCTTATTTATCTCGGTGAAATTAATGACTACTGTAAGATACCGTTTTAAATCATTTAAAATCCAATTTACTCGCACATATATTCCCCAATTCTCAGAGTCTAAATGATACGGGATATAAAACGAGAATGGATCCTCGTAAATCATTTTCCTTTCGCCAAAAGAGTATTTATCCAATGGAGGGTCAACTTTCGGAAATAAGTTAAGCGCGTCTTTAATATTTTTCATTGTCGACTCAATCATCCTAAACTTAAAATGTGATATCTCAGATGCGACGGTCTCATACTTTACCAGATTTGTATCAAAGGTGTATAAAGGCCTGTATTCAACTTCCTCCATTTTCATCAATAATATTTTGTGGAGTATAGTCTTAATAGTATTTTCTTCTTTTTGTTGCAAAAAAGAAATTTTTAGAAATATCATTATTTTTTCTTTCACTTCACATTATATCCTCTTAATAATAACATATTTTCAATAATTTTCTCATATACTTTAGAAGGTCCTTTAATCGTATCAATCAAGAAAATTTGCATCTTTTGAAAAGCTTATTGAAATCCTATTTCCTAAACTTTATTGTTCTATTATTTCTCACAAGTTGACGAGGATTACAAAAGCCATGTACTTGATCACATTCTCTATTGTTAATTCCCTAACTAAAGATTCATCCTCATAATCTTCTAGCAGAATTATCTTGCCTAATGTAGTTTAAGACTTGGCTTCCAGTCAATAGCCTATCTATTATATTTACGGTGTACATGGTTAACTTAAATTAGCTATAATTCAATACTAAAACTTAGCTCAACTCAGCAATGGTGTGAATTGATGGGGATACTAGATAAACTTGCCAGCATTCTAGGGCTAAAAAAGCAGTATGATGCTACAATGGAGACCCTAGTTAACAGAGTATGTCTAATGATAAAATCCAAAGGACTCCCACCGATAATTAACATTAGCAAAATGCTTGAAGGTTCGTTACTCATGCTCACATTTCCTGAAAACAATATGCAAAATCGGATATGCCTAGACCTAAACGATAAACTTTTCAAATGGAGAACAGGGATTCCATTAACGCGAGAGGAATTCGAAAAATATAGAGATCAGATAACCGTGGAACTTCATCAGATACTCGCTGTAGACAAACTTTATGATAAGTTAATGGAAGTTATGAAGACTTTTGGAAGAAGTGCCGTTCCACTTTACTATAAAAGAAGGATAGTTTTCGATACAAGAAGAAGAGTATTTATGTTCCCTCCCGTATATAGACCTGACAAGAAGATGTATCTCCGTCTTCTATATGACTACAAAATAAATGCTTTTGTATGGGAGGTATTTAAAAAGGGTAGAATTCCATATACGATCATAGCGTCAGAGAAAGATGTTCTGGAACTTTGCCAATCCGTTTTGAAGGTTTTGGAAAACTTTATCAATGACATGAGAGAGGTCAGATCCATGTACACTTAGCCGTATCTCTCCAATACCCATTTATATGTGGCATCCTTGACTATGATAACTTTGTCACATCCAACAAATATTCTATGCCATGCTCCAACGGTTTCATCATACATGTAGGCGACCCATCTAGCCTTTCCAGCTAGTGTATCTGGTTCCCCTACATCGTTGATTGCTGTGATTTCTATTCCGAATCCCTCCCTGTAAATGTACTTGATATTGAAAAATCTTCTAGTCAAGTCAAATAGGCTCGAATTCAATGTTGCGATCGTGCTGTTAACACAAATCCTATAGTTTGAGCTAAATTCAACTATTATGTTGACAAAAGCTATCTTACACCTTATAGCATTATAGCTTTTCTCATAGCTCATATATCCGCTCATGAAATGTAGTGTAGCTATTGTTGCTGTTAGTGCCCATACTGCTAAAAGCAACACAAGTAATTTTTCTCTCATAACTACCTACCCCATAGCATAGTACAACTTAAGATAAGTTAGTTTAAATTTCTATATTTTCAGCTTCCTCTATATAGATTGGTAGAAATGAAAGCGAAAGGGCCACGGTACATAGGAAGAGCACTTCTACTAATATTACTGATTTGGGCAGTTATCTCTACAACACTCGCTGTGAACTACTACCTCCTATACGAAAAATACAGGTCCATGTACGCTAACCTCGAAGAATCAATTATTAGAGTAACGATCATAATCGACTATGGGAACGGTACCGTTTCATATTTCAATGAGACAACGTTAACCGCTGGAAGCACAGTGTTTGATGCCCTAAAAAAGGTTGCGACAGTTAATTATACTTACAATGAGAAATATGGTGTTTTTGTAGTAGCTATAAACGGCGTTGAAAATAACGTTGACATACCGGGACATTGGTGGATGTGGTACATATATGATCACGATAAGGATCAGTGGGTGCTAGGTTCTACTGCATGCGATAGATGGATACTGCATAATGGAGACATGGTCATGTGGAAATATGAGGTTCCATCATTTTAACCCTCTACTATTTTTTGACATATGGTTGAAATTGCTATTGTTAATGAAACAGTTGTGAACTCTGTAAGTGGCCCAATACCAATATAACACCCTCCATATACTGGAATAAACAAACCTAAGAGGGCTAGGACAGCCGAGCTCACCACATTTCCCGTAAATAGCATGTAAAATGCAAAAGAGGACATGAAATCATAAACTAAGAACATCGTTAGAAAAATCACTACAAAGCTCCCCCATTTATTCTCAGCTATGTTTATTCTAGTGCGTCTAAAGATCTTACCAACAATGAGCCCCGACAACCCAGCAAGTACTGAGTCAATTATAGTCCATGGTCCAGGTGCTATTATCATATCCGATATTAGCATTGAAAAAAATCCTACAAGTGCTCCTGCTGCGGGGCTGATGAGGATCGCTGCGGAGAAGGTGAACACTAGTGGTATGTTCACAAACTGTAGTGAAGTTACAATATTTTTCGCTACTCTGCATGCTATCGCAAGCGATGTAAATACACTTACGAAACAATATTCTCTAGTATTCATTCTTCACCAGCTTAAGAGCATCCCTTAATATTTTAGAGTGATCAAATGCTAGCTTGCTCGGAATGTTATTAACATTAAATACGGCAACGCTCTTCGCATCGCTGGCCGCCTTCAGTTTCCCCTCTCCTTTAGCTATAAATGCTACGCTTATAACGTGTCCCCTAGGGTCTCTATTCGGGTCAGAGTATACTCCAACGAGCTTGAGTTCCTTGATTTTTAAGCCAGTTTCCTCCAAGGCTTCTCTGATAGCAGCTTCTTCTACAGTTTCACCATACTCAACAAATCCTCCACATAATGCCCAATATCCTTTAAATGGAGGGTTTTTTCTCTTAACTAAGACAATCCCTCCACAGTAGATTATAACTATATCGACCGCTATCATAGGATGCTTTTTCATCTGAATATTAAATCTCCTCTAAAAGTATTTATCTTATTGAAGATGAGGGGGATTTCAGCGTTTATCATAGTTGCAATGTTGCTTTTAATTACCCCCTTTCTCATATTAAACTACTGCGTTAGTCTCCACATGGAAAATATTGGAAAACATATTAGCATCCACCTGATGGGAATGGCATATACTCTGTATGAAAATATGACTACTCTTAAAGCTCGGCTTGAAGTAACCAGTAGAGTTCCATATGCGATAATTATTTCATCTATAGAAGGTGCAATATATTACCAAGGTGATAAAATAGCTGAGCTCCTACATGAATTAAATAGGCATCTCAGAAATTCCTTCTTCTTACCCAATGTACGTCATGAATTATCCATTAATTTACTGCCGATAGAATGCGACTCACTCAACAAATTGATCGAAGACATTCTTTCACATAAAGTGATTAACTTACTTGTCGAATTGAGATTCTCAGGAAACGCTATAGTCAATATTCTCAAGATACCTTTCTCCACGACTACTTTCATAACTGTTCCAGTAGACTATGACATGTTAAATCTCCCTGAGATAGGAGAGATCAAGCAAGTTGATCTCTATGAAAATAACATAACGTTTTATGTGTCCATATATAACAGGATGCCCAATCTAGTTTTTACAATTCTAAACGGCACATTCAAGATCATTAGCTTTGACAAAGTAATAGGGTACGGTGTGTTATCTAAGGCAACTATAGGAGGGGGAAGAGAGTATCTTTACAAGATATTCATGCATAAAAACACAGTTGAACTTGGAGAAGCCATAGTCAAGGCATATTCCATGCGGGTATTCCCCCTAACATTCATAGCCAATGTCTCGGCTCAAGTGGGATCTTTAACTGTAAACTTTAGAATCGAAAAAGAAGAACTATTGCCATTCAATGTGACATACTTTAAACCCATCGTGAATATCTTAGATGCACACTATCTTTCCGAACAAGAATATGTTATCAAGGTTAGAGTGGCATCCATGCTCAGAAAAGGAGTGTTCAACATACTCACAAATGCTATTCTAAGGAAATTAAAATTCACAATATATGATGGCGAAATACGTGTTGCAAATGTTTCTTTGATAGAGCCGACAATACTCTCATTCAAACATATGGGGCGAGATTTCACAGCTGTTCTACTTCTTAGAGCTCAAGCCCTCGTAAATATGACTTGGTACTCCCAGCAACTGCTGTCTAGGGTAGGTCAAAACAAGACTGTATCCTATCTCATAAAAGATGTTCAAGCTACTGTGTATGTGGCTGGAATGACTCTCTCAATAAACCTAGATGAGCTGAACTATACCACCGCTGGAGGAATATGGTATGAGATTGTCTCTACAGGAGTGATAACGCCGCCATACAGGGGTGAAATGCCAGAGTATGTAATTGCGTTTGCAAAAATGAGAGTATACAACTACATGGACTACAGGATAAAATTTACTGGAATATATGGCAAGGTATATGACGAAAAAGGAGCTTTTCTTGTGGAAATTGATCAACGTTTAAATGTTATCGTAGATCCTCATTCATCCAAAGAATTCACTGTAACAATTATGATAAATCGTACTCTAATGGAGTACGTTAAACAAAACTATAAACGTGGAAATGACATTGAAATGACAGTTATTATCAGAGACATATTGATTGAAGGATACTGGTACAATGTTCCATTTTCGATTCCATTTGGAATGCTAACGCTTATAATATATATTCCAAATGCCCCGTTTTAGTCAAATTTCTTCAAAATACCATATCTCTCTCCAAGTAGTTTTATCCCTTCTCTAACAGCTTCGGATTTAGTGTTAAAGTACCCTCTCCTCACAAGCTCATCCAAAATTTCGGCAACTACGCCTCTCACCCTGACTACGAAGCGTTCCTCCCTTATGGGGGTTGGTACAATTATGGACCTCGATCTAGCTATCTGTTCACATTTCATGGTTTTTCTAATATCAAAATGATATCAAAATGATATATATCTTTATACTCTTGTCACCCTCATCAAGAATCTCTTCACTCTCTCAAGTGTAGTCAATGCACTTTCCCTATCACCATAAAGTCTAAGTGCATCTACGTACACTTTCGTGAATTCTCCTGTTCTAGGTAGCTCGCTTTTATCCCTTATATACCTTATAGGGTCATTATATGAGATGTCAAAGATGCTCTCAAAGATCACCATTAAGGGCCCAAGATAGTATTCTGTTAACTCGACCGCTTGTCTTAAGTTTCCATAAAATAACGCCTCACGCACATGCTCTATATAGCCTCTCTCGTACAATGGATCTGCGAAAAACTTTAGCCAAGAGCTTAAGGTTTCATCATGCAATTCTACGTGTCTACTCATCTCCCTGAATCTCTTGAATGCAAGTGTAGCATTTCTAATGATGTCTTCAACAGTTTTTTCCTCGAGATTTTCTAGATTTGACAATCTAAGATAGTCAGTATAAAACTTAGTTACTTTCAATCGTTGACATGCAATCCATAAGCTTTCAAGGCTTCTAGAGGGAACATAAATCGTCTTAGCCTTATTACATATCAGCTTTGAGATCATTCTCATAGCTCTTCTGAGATATAAGAGGGATGACTCCAAGTCTCTATGTTCTATAGCATTTCTACTTTTTGCGACAAAGCTCATTGCCTCTCTTTCAAATAGCTTGTTCCTTCTAGCTTGTAAGGTTGGGCTCCAGTAAACATTCTTAATATGTTGACATGCAGTAGCCAAAACTCCATTAGGATCATAAATTACCTTTGCCTCATACATTATCTTATGATAGGATGGATAAATTCCACTAAATAACTTTTCAGGAATATATTCTATATCTACTATAGCATCATCTATCTTGACTCTACGAATTTTTGGGACTCCTCTTTTTATGACAACGAATATATCAATATCACTTACTCTTGAATAATCTCCACGAGCATAGCTTCCAAAAACCCCAAATCCAATTACATTAGATATGTCCTCATCGGCTAGAAGCTCACTTTTAATCCTCCTAACAACTTCAGCCTCTATAGCGGACATCACGACTACATTAGCAAAAATTTAAATATAAGTTTTCTAATTAATGAAGGAGTAGGTTAGTAATGAAGAATCGAAAAAAAGCTTCAAAAAATAGAATAATAGATATACCTGAACAATGCCCAGAGTGTGGTAGCTCAAATATTGTATACGATCCTGTATCTGGAGAGTATGTGTGCGCCTCATGTGGGTTAGTTTTAGCTGAGAGAGTGTTTGAGGTTACTCCAGAGTGGAGAGCCTTTTCAGAAGAGGATCGTATCAAGCTTAGCAGAGTAGGTGAACCACTTCCAATAGATAGGACAAGCTTAACTACAGTCATAGGAGAACCTGGAAGAAAGCTTTTAAGTAGAAAAATTCCACCATCTGAGAGAAAAGACGTTAGTAGGATGATTATATGGCACAAGAGAGCACAATATGCATCATCGGCTGAGAGAAATCTTGCACTTGCTTCAAGTGAGCTCGATATTATAGGTAACAAACTTAAACTTCCTACATCCCTAAAGGAGCGAACACTGTTCCTATATAGGAAAGTCATAGAGAAGGGGCTTACACGTGGAAGATCTGTAAAAGAGCTCATAGCAGCGACATTATATGCAGCGTGCAGGCTTGAAAATGAACCCTATACTATTAATGATATCGCAAAGGCTGTTGGAAGAAGTAGTAAAAGAATAGGGAAACTGTATAGGCTAGTTGTATCAGAGCTTAAAATAGCTCCACCGAAAAGAGATGCTAAAAGATTTTTATCAACTGTAACCGGAAAAGTTTCCGTCATTAAGAATCTAAAGCCTTCAGAGGTTGCAAAAATACAAAGAGAAGCTTATAAGATACTTGAACAAGCAGATAAGCTTCACCTAACTAGAGGAAAAGATCCTGTGGGGATGGCTGCAGCTGCAATAGTTCTAGCATGCGAGAGACTTGGAATAGAAGGTCCATCCTTTAGGGAATTAGCTAAAAGTGTTGGTAAGACTGAAATTACGATAAAGAATAGATATAAGGATTTAAAGGAAAAAATCTAACGTAGCCTTACATGGTCTAGTATTCCTCCATATGAATATTTTCCGGAGGTATCCCCAGTCTTATCAATTCTTTTTTAACTCTATCAAGGTGGTTTCCCTGTAGAATTATCATATCTCCTTTAGCGGAACCGCCACATGCAAGTCTAGTTTTAAGTTCCCTAGCTATCTTTTTGATGTCTACACCCTCAAAACCCCTCAGGACTGTGACGTACTTGCCCCACTTCGCTTTCTTCAGAGACACTGTAATTACTTGTTGTTCACGTTGGATCTTTGTGCAGACACAGAGTTCCTTAGGTAGGCCACATATTGGACATATTTCGCTCATGGACATTATTCAATTCAATACAATAAACGAAGGTATATATAATTTCTCCAAACACTAAACTGTATTTCCTAACTATCATTTCATTTGAGAATAGGTGTATGCAATGAAAGCGCTCCTAGTCGACTGCCTGGCGACTGTAGATGGAAAACATAGAACAACGCCAGATGTAATAGGCACCGGCCCAAGATATGTTGCATCCATAGTTGAAAACCTTGGATGGATAGTAGATCTGATTGAAATAGAGGTAATATTGTTAAATTCAGGCATTCTTAAAAGCGAATACGATGTCCTCATGATAAGTGCCATGTCAAGCGACCTTAAAGCTGTGAAACTTCTCATCAGTATGTGGCGGAATGAGCATGGAGATAAGCCAGTCATCCTTGGAGGCCCTATATCATTTACAGATAAAGTGGTTTTGCTCGATAAAATTGGAGCAGATATAGTTGTTGTTGGCGAAGCTGAGAAAACTCTTCAAGAGCTTTTTCCCCTGATAAATGATGCACGTGACAAGTTAAGACATGTAAAGGGAATAGCATTCAAACACAATGGTAAACGCGTTTTTACAGGCTATAGAGAGCGACTTAGCAAAGAGGAATACAATAGTTATACTCCCGAGGCTAAATACGTGCAAAATTATAGATTTTACAAGGCTAGAAGAGTCTATGTCGAAGTTGTCAGAGGCTGTAGCAATTTCTATAGGCCTATGAGAACATATGGGGTTGAGAAAAAGATCTGCATAAACTGTGGAAACTGTTTTTCAAATGACCTTAAAAGAAGACTGACATGTCCAGAAAATATTCCGCCAGGATGTGGATACTGTTCAGTTCCCCTCATATATGGTTATCCAAAGTCAAAGAACATTAACATAGTTTTCGAGGAGATAAGAAAACTCGTTGAAGCTGGAGTGAAGAGGATAACTCTCTCAGCTCCAGACTTTCTAGATTATCAAAGAGAGGAACTTGTAGACGATGGCATACTAACGGATCCAAGAAATCCTCCAGCAAACACTGAGGCTATTGAGAAGCTTTTCGAGAAAATATTTACAATACCTGAAATAGCCGAGGAGAAAATTTCGGTCTCTATAGAAAATGTAAAGGCATGCCTTGTCACGGAGGAAGTAGCTAAGCTACTTGGAAAATACTTGAGGGGCTCCACAGTGAACATAGGCTTCGAAACAGGGTCATTTAGACAAAGCAGATTCATGGGAAGACCATCAACTCCCCATGAAAACCTTAAGGCAATCAAGCTCCTGAGAAAATACGGCCTACGACCATATGTTTACTTCATGCATGGCCTACCTAAGCAAAGTAGGAGGGCCGTAGATGACACCATTAAAGCAATGAGAAAAGCCGTTAAATTCGGGGCTGAAAGGATAATAATGTACAAGTTTGTTCCGCTTCCAGAAACTGCCTTTGAAGGATACCGACCATCAAAGTATGTTCTATCACTAAGCAGAGTTCTAGTCAAGGAAGCAAGGAGACTAAATAGAGAACTTAAAAACGTGTTCCTCGGGAAAACCGTTAAAGCTATCGTAGCTAGCAAAGATCCTCCTATAGCCTACATGCTGAAACATGGCCCATACATTCTACTTAAAGGTGCTAAACTAGAGCCGGGCACGGTTATAGACGTGAAGATAGAGGAGATCAAGTCAAGTAGATTAGTTTCAGGGAGAATATCAAAAATATACAAGTGTTAAACTCTAGTGACAGTCATAACTTGAACTTCGCTTACACTTTCAACATTCTTTATCATGTTTTGAACTTTTTCGCTTATTCCCTCTTTCTCCGGCACTTCAATGTAAGTGTCTAAGGCAACTATTCCAAAAGCTATTGGAAATGGTCTGGCGTTCACTAACCTACACCCTTCAGGTAGTGCCTTTTCCACATCCTCTTTAAGTTGCTCGGGTTTAATATCTACGCTACTTGGCATTATTCTGAGTATCATTAATACTTTTCCCATGTTATTTCCCTCCATTTCACGGCAAGATTTTGTGCAGACGTTATAGATTAAGCTAAGACTGGACAGCTAATAAAGGTTTCATCATGGTTATCACCGTATGTAAAACTTATTTAATCTCACAATCTTAACTATAATGATTATCTCAAACATCATGGTGTCCAAAAATGGAGGTTCCACTAAAGAACTTAGAGAAAGTAAGGTACAAGTGCATGAAATGTGGGAAAATAATGACAGCTGCCGAACTTGAAAGAGAATCAAGTGAAATAGCATTTAGATGCGAAAGCTGCTATGGAAGAATATTCGAGAAGCTTCCAGCGGAGATGGTTGTCAGAAGATACAGGGCAATATAAAAGATCGACAGCGGTGATCTATATCAGAAAAAGATTTCTGGTTGTTCAATCGATACTGTTTATATCTTTGGTAATTGTAATTTTAGCCTACTGGTACTCATCTATTCAAAGCACTGAGAACCTATTCTCATGGATAATTATCATAATCATATTTCTCACGCTTGCTTTCGTGTCGAGTATAGTGGCCGCTTTAAAGGCAGGTGAATCAAATGAAGGTACTTGATGCATTATTCATGTTCAGGGGAATTGGATTGTGTTCAAATATATATGTCTTTTGGACTCCCGGGAAAAAAGTTGTGATGATAGACACGGGAAATGGTGCTTCTGAAAATAGTATCTCAGAAATGTTTAAAAAATACAGTATCCCGCTCAGGAGAATAGAGTATATCTTTCTAACTCACTCACATGAAGATCACATATCTGGAGTAAAGGAAGTACTTTTATATTCAAACCCAATAATAGTCGCTCATGAAAACACGTTCAGTCATCTTGAACGCCTTATCGGAAAATTAGATACCTCAAGACTAGTAAGAGCAGTTGACGGACAAGTAATCAAGACAGAATATGGATCATTTAGAATCATATATACGCCAGGCCATACACTAGATAGCATATGCATATTAAACGAAGATCTTAAAGCTCTCTTCACAGGAGACACAGTCTTTACGGGAGGGTTTTATGGTAGAACCGACCTACCTACTGGAGACCTAACGCAAATGAGAAAATCCCTTAGTAGGCTTCTTTCAATCAAAGTAAAATACATGTTCCCCGGGCACGGTCCCTACCTTAAAGGTGAAGATTCAATCCGTAAAAATATAAGTGAAGCTTTAAGTGCTGCAAGCATGGAGGAAAGTGAAAATGAATATCCTGTTATTATCTGACATACATAGCAACACATACACATTACTCACAAGACTCCCCAAAATTGTTTCAGAAAACGATATAAACCTCTGCCTAATATCAGGCGATCTCACAAACTTTGCTCCTATTAGAGCATTTCAAAAGACCATGAACCTTGTGTGCCAGATATTGGAAGACAGACCAATTGTATGGGTTCCGGGAAATTGTGACCCTAGGGAATCTCTAGAAATCGAAAAAATAGAGTGTGCCATAAACGCTCATGGGAGAATAGTTAAGGTAGAAGAGTTTAAAATCTTTGGAATAGGTGGTTCACTTAAAGGTCCATTTGAAACGAACATAGAGTTCACAGAGGAGGAATTTAACAAAATCATATCAGAGAATCTAACTGAAGACTTCGATATACTTCTACTACATGAGCCACCATACATGACGAAAGTTGACACCGTGTATGACAAACATGTTGGATCCAAGACTATACGTGCCCTGATCGAGGAGAAAAAGCCGAAGCTCGTTGCTTGCGGGCACATTCATGAGTCAAAGGGCATTGACTACATTGGAGAATCTATCATAATTAACCCAGGTCCATTCAAATTAGGGCATTACGTTATAGTGTCACTAATGGATGCAGAGGTAAAGGTTGTGAAAAATGTTTAATGATCTATCAAAGCTCTTCAACCCAAGTTCCATAGCTATAGTAGGTGCCTCTAGAACTCCTGGAAAGATAGGGCATGAAATTTTAAAGAATTTGATAAATGGAGGATACCGTGGTAGAATATATCCCGTGAACCCTAAAGCAAACGAAATACTGGGTTTAAAATGCTATCCAAGCATTTCCTCCATAGATAACAGCATTGACGTAGCGGTCATATGCATTCCAGCAACATTGGTTCCATCAGTAGTGGAGGAATGTGGACGTAAGGGAGTTAAGTTTGCCATAATAATCTCATCAGGTTTTTCAGAGACTGGAAACCGTGAGTTAGAGGACAAAGTCGTTAAAATAGCAAGAAAATATGGTGTGAGGATAATAGGCCCAAATTGTGCAGGGATCATTTGCTCTAGAAGTAATTTATATGCCACATTTGAGCCCATCGTGAAACGTGGGAATGTTGCATTCATAAGTCAAAGCGGTGCACTCGGAGGAGCAATCCTCTACCAGCTAATAGATGAGGACAAGGGACTCGACATTTTTGTCAGTATAGGGAATAGGGCAGATTTAATGGAAACAGAGATAATGGAGTATCTTGGAAAGGATCCAGAAGTGAAGGCAATCCTAATATACATTGAAGGGCTCAGAGAAGGTGAGGGAAGAGCTTTCATGAAGGCTGCAATGAAGATCGTACCTAAGAAACCTGTCATAGTATTGAAAGCTGGAACATCAAAAGCTGGAATGAGAGCTGTTCAATCGCATACTGGAAGCATTGCGGGCTCAGACCTGATATATACATATGCTTTCAAGCAAGCTGGGGTGATAAAAGTGGACAGCGTTACAGATGCATTGGATGCCCTCTATACATTATCAACACAACCAATCCCAAGCAACGGAAGAGTTGCGATAATAACAAACTCTGGAGGCCCAGCTGTAATTGCAGCGGACCATTGCGAGAAACTAGGATTGCATGTAACACCATCCTCAGACAATCTGAAAAACAAGCTATCTAAGATACTGCCTCCATTCGCCTCACTTGGAAACCCAATAGATATGACAGCTCAGGCTGGTGCCGAGGAATATAAAAAGGTTCTTGAGCTTGTAATTGAATCCAGAGAGTATGACATTGTAATAGTGATATGTGTCCCCCCATTCTTTATAGATGCCTTAGACATTGCAAAAGCTATATGCGAAGTATATTCGAAGTACAGCTTCCCAATAATACCATGCTTTATGGCAGGGTCAGCCGTTAAGAAAGCTGTTGAATATATGTCTGAAAGATCCCTTATAAACATTCCCTCTCCTGAAAGAGCATCTAAATCAGCTTTCTTCCTATACAAGTATGGGAGGTTAAGAGTTGCCGCTCGGCAAGCTCCTAACTGGTAGTAAAGGCGACAAAGTACTGGCTGTGGGAAATGAAGCCCTAGCTAGAGCCGCTGTTGAAGCTGGAATATCCTATGCAACTGGCTACCCTGGAACACCGTCGACAGAGGCATTGGAAACACTTGCAAGATTCTCCAAGACTTATCCTATAAGAGTGGAGTGGAGCATAAACGAGAAAGTTGCACTTGAAAAAGCGTACGGATATTCATTGGCGAATTTAAGCACATTGGTAACTATGAAAATGTCCGGTTTAAACGTTGCTCTAGACGCTCTATTCTCAATATCCTATAGTGGAACTCCGGGTCCAATGGTAGTATATGTGGCAGACGACCCTGGTGCACATGCTGGAATGTGCGAGCAAGATTCAAGGAAAATAGCCTCCACAATTCCAGTCCCAGTTTTATCTCCTGCATCCTCTAGGGAAATGTATCTGTTCACGAAGGAGGCGTTCAAGCTCTCTGAAAAGTATGAGATACCAGTGATAGTTAGGTCAACCACTATCACCGCCCACTCTAGGGAAGTGATTACTCTAGGGGAAATCCATGAACAGAAGAAAGCCAAAACTCCTGTAAAGGATATTAAAAGATTTACTAAGGCAAATCCACTATGGTGCCAAGAACAGCATAGAAATCTACTGGACAAAGTCGATCAGATGAAAAGAGACTCCGAAAGATATGTACATCTCATAGAGGGCTCAGAAGACTTTGGAATAATTGTGACAGGAGCCCCCTATAGAGTACTGCTGGAGATAATTAAGAGAAATGACCTAAATATTCCAGTGCTAAACGTTGGAATGCCATTTCCAGCTCCAGAGAAAATTCTCCTAGAGTTCATAAAGAACCTTAAAGAGGTCATAGTGATAGAAGAGCTTGAACCAGTGCTTGAATCACAGATACTGGAAATCATTCACAAACACGACTTGAAAATTAGAGTCCATGGGAAAACAGATGGTACAACATCTCATGTAGGTGAAATAGGCTTCCATGAAGTTGCCGAAATCCTTTCCAAGCGTGTAAAGCTCAAGGAAAGCTATCAAGGCATTGAAGGACATATCAATGTTCCCCCACGTAAACTCACATTCTGCGCTGGATGCCCCCATAGAAACACATACTTCATACTGAAAGAGGCAGCCAAAAGAGCTGGGTTAAAAGAGCTAATATGCACGGGAGACATAGGATGCACTATACTAGCAATGTACAAACCTCTCGAAGTATGCTGGACCGAGGTATGCATGGGTGCGAGCATTGGAATGGCCTATGGGTTAAGCAAGGCACTTGACAAGAAGATTGTCGCTGCAATAGGTGATTCAACGATCTTCCATGCGGGTTTGCCAGCAACAGTAGATGCATCCCAGTATGATGCAAATATACTCATTCTAGTGCTGGACAATAACTGGGTTGCAATGACAGGTCATCAGCCAACCCCTGAAACGGGAATTGACGCTGCAGGTCACGCCACTAAGAAAATTTCACTTGAGAAAATACTTGCTGGCGTCCATGAGGTGAAGATAATCGACCCATACGATATAGAGCCCTCCATAAAGATAATGGAAGAGGCCTTGAAAAGTAAAAATCTTAAAATCATAATTTCAAAGCATGAATGCTCACTAATGAAACTTAGACTAGGTAAAGTCGAAAAACGATTCAAGATTATCGAGGAAAAATGCGTTAAATGCCTGAAATGTCTAAGGGAAACCGGATGCCCAGCGATAAGAATCATAAATGGGAAAGTCATGATTATGGAGGAAATATGCACAGGGTGTAGCCTATGTGCTTATATATGCCCCCATGGAGCTATAGTTGAATGCTGTGAATGATTTATTCAGCCAGTATTCTATCACTATAATACCTAAACACGGTGAATGATTGTGCAGAGAGCATGTAATCTTATACTACTGATAGCATTGCTGTCGGTGTTACTTACCGTATTATACCCAAGCGGACATGCACAAGCATATTTTCATTATTCGAGGAAAATTGACCCCATTTTAGCTAGGAAGATATCATGTTCACCGAACAAGAACATCTACATCATTATAGTACTCAAAAATCAGCCACAGTATGAGATATCAAAAACCGTCAAGAGAAAATATCTAAAAGAGTTAAATAAGTTAACCATCCCAATGAGAAGGCTTAATGCTACCTCGCTTAAGTTGCTTCATCAAATAGCTGACGAGGCTTTAGAGGGTAAGCTATCCATGGCTGATGTGGAGAAAGCTACCACTAAAATCACGGGGATATCCCTTGAAAGAGTGCATGAGACGTTTCTCAAGATAGAGCCGATCCTAAACAAAGTTAGAAAGGAAATATACTGGAGAACGAGAGCACTAATAGAGGAAGAACAAGAACTTGTAGCCGAAGCTATAAGAAAGTGTTCAGGAAAAATTCTTTACAAGTTCACAGTTATAAATGCAATTTCAGCCATCCTTCCCGGAAATAAAATCCCCGAAATAGCTAGACTAGAAGTCATAAAGAAGATTTACTGGGATGCTCCATTGAGGCTATTTCTTGATCACAGTGTGAAGGCAATAAACGCTCCAATCTTCTGGGAAAATGGATATCGGGGCGAAGGAATAGAAGTGGAAGTCATAGATACTGGAATAGACAAAAATCATCCAGCTTTAAGAGGAAAAGTTGTGGCTGAGAAATCTTTCTGGTCAAATAGTACAGATGATAAGTACAATCATGGTACGCATGTTGCTGGAATAATTTGTAGTACAGATGACCTATACAGGGGAGTTGCCCCAGCTGCCCTATTAGTGAATGCCAAAATATTTGACGCTGAAAATAGGACATCAGCTCTACTTGCTGCAGCTGAGTGGGGTGCAGTGCTATTAAATGACACAGTCGAAGTCATTAACACGAGTCTCGGCTCAAGAATAACGGCTGATGGTCAATCTCCAGTATCGATTTTTGCGGATAGCCTGATATACAACTATGATGTTATATGGGTTACGGCAGCCGGAAATGAGGGTCCACATAGTTACTCTATAAGCGTTCCAGGAGATGCCTATAACATAATAACGGTGGGGGCAGTAGATGACAAAGATACTGATCAGAGATACGATGACGAAGTCGCCTATTTCAGTAGCAGAGGGCCCACAAGTGACGGACGAATTAAACCTGACGTCGTAGCTCCAGGTGTAAACATAGTTTCCTGCAGTGCAAGATGGGACTCTGGTGGAGCAGCATTCTTTGCTGCAAGTGGAACCAGCATGGCAACACCACATGTAGCTGGAGCATCTGCTCTTCTAGCGGAATACTTTATAGCTACAAGAGGGTTTTACTCTCCATTATATGTTAAAGCTGTGCTAGCCTATAGTGCTGATCCAATGAAATACTCGAAGCCCTCAAATACCGTAGGATTTGGGTATATAAACTTGGCCTCAGCGTGGGCTCTAAAAGATGTCGCAGTATCCTATCTTGTCAACAAATCTACTCCCTTACTGTTCAGAGCAAGCTTTGTAAAGGGACAGCGAACACTAATGCTGGTTTTCTGGCCAAGAGTATGTGAACAGTACACGGACATAAACGTTAAAATGTTCAATGTATACACGGGAGAACTTATATATGAGTCTTCAAACATAAGAGACAACTTCGAGCTGATAGATATAACCACCAATGAATCCACAATGTATCTAATAGAGATCATCAATGACAATGGTGTAGGGGATCAAGTGCCACTAGTGATCTTCACGTCACTTGAACTTAAAGAAGCCTCTATTCCCGGAGTATCTCTTTTACCATATGTGGAAAACATAACCATGACGGATTCAGAATCTAAGGTGGTTAAGTTCGGCATAAGGAATACAGGATCCTATCCGGTGTTTAACGTCACTATAGATGTGCATACAAGTTCTTCATTCATCAATATAGTCAATATAGGCCACGGAAACTTTCCAAAGCTTAATCCAAAAGAAACTTTAAATTTCTCATTGTTTATTCAGCCAGTAGACATTGGAGAAGCCAGCATAAATATAACCTGCATGTACCATTTTCTGGATCTTTCCTTCACATACTCGAAAACAGTCACGGTATCAGTTGTCGATGATGATACTAAACCTCCAGAGATTAAGGTTCTAGAAGTACAAACTCCCTCCGTGTTGGAAATTCTCCTACTTGGCAAAAAATTCATGGTAAAGTTTAAAGTTACAGATGAGAGTGGTGTAGCTGAAGTATATGTTAGATACAAGATCAGTAAGGGGGAATACTCTGACTGGCTTATATGCAAGAAAATATCGGAGAACATATACGTGTTTGAAATTTCAGCGTCAACGTTAAAATCTCATCTTGGAGAGAAAGTCTATATACAGTTTAGAGCAATTGACATGGATAATGATAGACCAGGGGACAACCTTGAAGTGACATCTCAAGAATACAGTTTTCAACTATCGACGCTATCATATGAATACTTAATACTCGCTTCAATCATAGTAGTAATAGCATTGATCGTGGCTCTAAGAAGACTTCGCAGATAACTCATGTATCATTTTCCAAACTCTTTTAACATATCCCTCTCTGGGAGTGCACTCTATCTCTCCCACAGGTATCTTGCCAGCATATTTTTCTGGATTCTTTTTGTACTCTGATATTGGAATACTGTTCTCTTTAAGCCAGACGATCATTTCAGCCGGAGACTTGAAACCCATCCTTCTACCATACGATGTAAAGCATGTGCTGACAACTTCTATAAATGAGAACCCCTCAGTGTTCAATGCCTTCTTAATTGAGTTGATGAGTTGCCTTGTATGATATACTGTCCACCTTGCAACATAGCTTGCCCCGGCAGTAGCTACAACTTCCGCAGCCTTTATTGGATACTCTATGTTTCCATATGGAGTAGTGGTAGTATACGCTCCAAATGGGGTTGTTGGTGCAACTTGCCCACCAGTCATTCCATAGACCATGTTGTTAACCATGATCACAAGGATCTCGAGATTTCTCCTAGCAGCATGTAAGAGATGATTTCCACCTATCCCAGCTATATCCCCATCCCCACCGAAAACCACGACCTTGAGCTCGGGTTTCATAAGCTTTATTCCCATGGCTGCTGGAATGGATCGTCCATGCATTATGTGCAGTGAATCAGCTTTGAAGAATGGACTTGGAATCCATGCTGCACATCCAATTCCACTACAGAATGCAAACTTACTTAGATCTTCGTATCCAAGCTCATACACCGCCCTTAAGAAACAGTTTGCAACTATGCCAGCTCCACAGCCTGGGCAGAATACATGCGGCATAACTTCCATTCTAAGATACTTATGTAGTGGGTGCTCAGCCACTTTTCAGCACCTCCAGCGCAAACTTTGCAATCTCCCCAGGACGGGGAATTTCTCCTCCTCCAATCCTGTGAAGACCGTAAACCTTTGACGGACACACATACTTTTTAACCTCATTACTTACCTGTCCTAGATTCATCTCAGGCACTATGATTACCTTAGCACATTCACCAAGCTCCCTCGTAAGCTCGTCAGGGAATGGCCACATCGTAATAAGTCTCAGAAAAGATACATCCACTCCCTTACCCTCAAGAATCCTAACAGCTTCATACACCGCCCTAGATGTGCAGCCATAACTTATAAAGGCTACATCCACCCCCTCACCAAATCTATACTTCTCAACGAAGGTAACTTCATCTCTCCTCTTCAAAACCTTCCTGACAATGGCATTTATCATCCTCCTATGAACCTCGGGATCTGTTGTATGCCTTATCCCCCGCTCATCATGCGTAGATCCAGTAACTAGAACATTAAAACCTTCTCCAAATTCCGGCATTGGGGCTACATCCTCTAGGCCAAAGAACATTGTATCCCCTTGGGAAGGCTTCTTTCTCTCAACAATTTCAACCCTGTCAGGAACCGTTACTGGCTCCATTATATGGCCAATAACTCCATCACTAAGCAGTATAACTGGTATCCTAAGCATCTCAGCTATATTAAATGCCTTAATAGTGTAGTCAAACATCTCCTGTGCAGAGTTGGGGCATAGAGTGACACCCATATGATCTCCATGAGTGCCCCATCTAGCCTGCATTACATCCCCCTGTGCACCCTTAGTAGCTTGACCAGTGCTAGGTCCAACTCTCATAACGTTGACTATAACACATGGGGTCTCAGTCATGTAAGCGTAGCCTATCCCTTCCTGCATTAAACTAAAACCAGGTCCAGATGTGGCAGTCATGGCCTTTGCTCCAGCCCAGCTTGCCCCTATAACCGCTGAAATCGATGCAAGCTCATCCTCCATCTGAACAAATACTCCACCTACTTCTGGAAGTCTCTTAGCCATTCTCTCAGCGATCTCACTTGCCGGAGTAATTGGATAACCAGCGAAGAAATTGCATCCAGCAGCTATAGCTCCCTCAGCGCATGCAACATCTCCAAGCCAGAAATGTTTTCCAATGAGTAATCTTTTGTCCATATCAATAATCCAAACTCTATATTAAAAATAAGTGTTCAACCTAAATAGTGGTGAGCACCATTGAAGATTACCATAGGAGAATCACTTACCTCAAACACTCCATTTGAACTTGATGTCCAAGAACATCTCATAAATAGAGGACTCGCAATACTTGGAAAAAGAGGCTCTGGAAAAAGCTATTCAAGCGGAAAAATATGTGAGGAGTTACTTGAGACAGGTCAACCGATAATAGTAATTGATCCAATGGGAGAATATGCTTCACTAAAGGAAAGATACCCTATAATAGTTATAGGATTTGGAAACCCAGAGTATGCTGACGTAGTTGGCGTAAAGGTGGAAGATGCAGGAAAGATTGCCAGACTAACAATTCTAAACAATCAATCAGTAATAATAGACCTTAAAAACGCTACAATGAAACAGAAATTTATGTTCCTGTCAAACTTTTTATCCTCACTCTATGAAGTAGAGCGAACTGAGAAGAAGCCATATGTTCTAGTGCTTGAGGAAGCTCACCAACTCTGCCCTGAGAAAAGCATGGTTAGATTAAAGGATATTAAGGAATATCAGAACAAGGTTCTCTACTGGGTCTATGAAATTGCCTCAACGGGAAGACATCTTGGTTTAGGTTTCATCCTCGTAGCTAGGAGAACAGCTGAGATATCTAAGTCAGTTCTAGCTCAATGCGAGCTAAAGTTCATATTTAAAGTCGATGGAGTTGACCTGGAAAGACTTAAAGCATATATTCCACCTGAAATGCTTGAGAAGGCCAGAAACCTAGCTGTTGGAGAGTGCATAGTTACCGGAATAGAGTCTCCAGACATCGTCAAAATACTCCCCCGCAAGTGCACTCACAAGGGGGTAACTCCAAAAGTTAAACCAGTATCCTCTCCAGCAGTTGAAAACTTTGTCAGAACACTTTTAGAGGCTATATCCACTAAAAAACCTATGCAGCTCCCAGTTCAAAGGGAAAGTAGAAATCATGTAAAAAGAGAGATAGCCAAGCTAGAGAAGAGGATAAAGGAGCTTGAAAGGGAGAATGCTCAATTGAGAGCCACCATAGCTAAAATCCTAGAGGAAATGAACTCTTTCATGGAGAAGATATCCAAAATAGCTAGTGAAAAGGCTAGAGTACATGTTCCACTATCTAGAATGGAGCTATCCGGAATCATAGAGTATACTGGCGAAGGTCCTCTAATAACTGTTCCAGTGGACAGGCTATCCGTGAAATCAGCGATAGCTGTGCTCCTATATGCAGTATATCCAAAGGGCTTGAAGCTATCCGAGATATACTCCCTCCTACGCAAAAGCATGTTTGTGACAACTAAGAGCAGTTGTGCTGCAAGATTAAATGAACTTGGAAAACTTGGATACGTTCTAAAGGAGAAGCGCTTATATAGGCTGTCACTTCAAGGCGTAAAATGGGTAAAAGATAAGTTACTGCCATCAATTAAAAGTTTATAAAGTCTTTAGAGGGTACAGGGATGTCGAAGAGAAAAGGTACAAAGATTACATTTCAAATAGACAAGGAGAAAAACTTTCCAGAATGGTACGATGAAATCCTCGAAAGAGCTGAGATCATCGACAAACGCTATCCAGTTAAGGGAATGCCTGTTCTAATGCCATATGGATATCAAATTTTCGAGAACATAATGAAAAAACTTGAGGAGTTATGGAATAAGACAGGCCATAAAAAGGTTCTATTCCCAACACTTATTCCATACACGCTCTTCAAGAGGGAGGCTGACCACATAAAGGGATTTGAGGAGCAGGTTTTCTGGGTAACTAAAGCTGGGGGTAAGGATTTAAAGGAGCTTCTAATACTGAGGCCAACAAGCGAGGTTCCAATATATTACATGTTTTCACTGTGGATCAGAAGTCACAAGGATCTCCCACTCAAAATCTATCAGACCTGTACAGTGTTCAGATACGAAACCAAGGCCACCAAGCCTTTGATAAGGGTACGTGAAATTCCATGGAATGAAGCTCACACAGCGCATGCTACAAGGGAAGATGCTGAAAGACAGATCAAAGAAGCCTGGAAATGCTATGATGAACTCTTTATAGATTGGCTATGTATTTACGGGCTCAAGCTTGTAAGACCTGAATGGGATAAGTTCCCGGGAGCAGAGTATAGTGTAACACTTGACATTCTAATGCCTGACGGAAGAATTTTACAGGCTGTTGGAAATCACTTCCTAGGTCAAAAGTTTAGCAGGGTCTTTGACATATCCTTTGAAACTAAGGATGGTGGAAGAGACTACGTGTACCAGACATGCTATGGAATATCAACGAGAACAGTAGCAGCTGTTCTAGCAGTGCATGGGGACAACAATGGACTAATACTTCCATGCACTATAGCTCCAATTCAGGTAGTCATAGTTCCAATTCCATACAAGGAGAGAGAAGAGGATGTATTGAGGAAATGCAGAAATGTTGAGAAACTGTTAAAGGAGAAGGGCATAAGAGTTCTCCTAGATGACAGAGATGAAACCCCCGGAAACAAATTCTACTTCTGGGAGATGAAGGGAGTTCCAGTGAGAATAGAGATAGGTCCAAGAGATGTGGACAATGGAACGGTAACCATATGCAAGAGATACAACAGGGAAAAAATACAAGTAAAAGACGAAGACCTTATGGAGGCACTTGAGAGAGTATTCGAGGATATCATGAACTATCTAAGGGAAAAAAGTAAAGAGAAACTTGAGAAATCCATAGTCAACGTGAAAGCACTTGATGAACTCAAGGAAGCCATTGAAAATGGATTGATTGCGAGAGCTCCATTCTGCAGCATTGAAATGGACGGCTATGAGTGTGCACAGTACGTAAAGGAGAATATTGGAGGTGAAGTTAGGGGGATAAAATTCCAGAGTAGTGAGACCCCCAAGGAAAGTGATAAATGCATTGTATGCGGAAGAAAGGCAAAGTACATAGTGTACATTGCGAAATCCTACTAGCGAAAAGCAACTATTATAATCGAAGCATAGCATATCGTTTATTGGATTTAAATGCTTACATTGGCACTCATGGATGTCTATGATTGGATGCTTAAGATGGTTCAATCATACGGTTACTTAGGAATATTTCTAGTCTCAATATTTGGGAATCTAACATTGTTCTTTCCACTTCCTTATCTGCTGGTCATATTCGCATTCTCAACAGTGCTTGACCCTCTTGTAGTCACCATAGTAGCTGCAACGGGAGCTTTAATTGGAGAGTTTTTTGCATATGGAATTGGGAGAGGAGGGCATAAGATAGTTGTAAAATACTCAGAAACCTGTGCTTTAAATGTTGAATCGTTTAAGAGAATGCCGCGTAAAGTTGTGTTTCTGGCGGTAATATTATTTGCATTCACACCGTTACCTGACGATTCAATACTGATCCCGCTTGGAGTAGCTGGTTACGATTGGAAAACTATTGGAATTGCATGTTTTTTGGGTAAACTTTTCATGTGTGGAGTGGTGGCATTCTCGGCAAGGTACGGTTTTAAAACAGTCATCGATATGATCTCACCGGATAAATCTATAAATCCAGTCTCGATTATAATAGGAATAGCAATCATGGTAGTAGCAACTATAATAATATTAAAAATAAACTGGCTCAAGCTCGTAGAAAGATTTTCAAGCAAATGGTGAAGGGAATGTCCAACTTGTCAAAATTAACGCTCATCACAATTGCGATTTTTATAGTTTCTCTTACGTTAACTTTTCCCTCTTACTCGAATGAAGCTGCAACTCTTTCGTCGTACGATTGGCCCACCTTCAGGGGGTCCTTTGAGAGAAATGGATTTACACAATCGTTTATTCCCGTAGACAATAAACTGATCTGGGAATGCCCTGTTGGATATCCGTTTAGAGTGTCTCCATCACTTGCAGATAAAAAAATTTATGCAGTAGCCGAAAATGGGGTAGTCTACTGCATAAACTTAAGAAATGGTAGCATTTTATGGAGCAAGGACTTGGGGGAGCCATGTAACTCTACGCCGACATACTATTTAGAGCGGTTATACTTGACAACTGCAAGTGGAAATGTTCACTGTATAAACTCTACAGATGGAGAAATTATTTGGACCACATCGCTAGGTAAATCACTTCGCTCAACTCCATTAATAAGGGAAATTGACAATAGCATCTTAGTCATAGTCGTGACCAAGGATGGATGGATCTATGTCTTAAACGGAAGCTCTAATGGAGAAGTCATCTCCTATAAGTATTTGGGGGGAGAAGTAAATGGCTCCCCATCGGCTAGATCACGTAGAGTATATATTGGACTAGAGGTTATTGACGAATCCAGATGTTTTGGAAGAGTTCTCTGCTTAGACGCTTTATCTCTTAGAGTATATTGGAATGTAACGGTGGATGATCCTGTTCAATCAAGCATATCGGTTTCAAACAGTAGGATATTCTTCTCCTCTTTAAGAGGAGTGATATACTGTATGGATGCATTGACTGGCTCCCAAATTTGGAATACCTCCCTACATGTTGTAGGCTGTTATGCTACCCCAGCAATAGGTTACTCCAAAGTGTACGTCCCTTCCGGGAATAGATTATACTGTTTAAACATCACGAACGGTGAAATGATGTGGTACATTGAAGTGAATGGTAGAGTGTTCTCTAGTGTGTCGCTTGGGGGGAACGGTTTAGGCGTGTTTGTATCAAATGAATCTGTAACATACTGCTTCGATGCGAACTCTGGAGATATCAAATGGATATTCCCAGTTCCAGAGGGACCAGGGAACTTTATTTCCAGCCCCATAATAACAAACTCAACGATAATCGTAGCTGCCCCAAATGGTGTAGTTTACAGAATAGGTTCTAAGGCTCCCCCCTTCATACTCTCTGTGGAAAGCTCTCCCTCCCCCCAAGTTTACAACTCATCTACTAGAATAGATGCCATAGTTGTAGATCATGCTAGAGGTGTACTTAACGTAACCCTGCATTACTGGGATAATGTTACACAACAGTGGCATGTGCTTCAAATGTCCCTAGCTCAAGGAGACATTCACAATGGAAGCTGGAGTGCCGAGATTCCCAAGCTAAAATATGGAACCTATGTCAAGTATTACGTAAATGCCTGCAGTGTAAGTGGTCTATTCACGGTATCAGATATGAATGAGTTTGTTGTTCTAGATATATATCCCCCAGAGATATCCAACATATCATTTTCTCCAGCGTTTCCCTCCTATGAAAGCAATGTAACTGTAACTGCCACTGTAACTGAACCGGAGAACAGCAGCGGGATAGCATCGGTCACGCTTGTATACTTAGAAAATTCCTCGGGGGGAATTGTAGTACATAAGTGTGACATGGTTAACATTGGAAACAATAAGTGGGCAGGAAATATATGCCCATACCCATGGAGGACATACGTTTCCTTCTATATAGTTGCAAGCGATGATGCTGGGAATTTGGCTTCATCGTTAACATATAATTATACTGTTATCGACCCAAATCCACCCATCATTGCATCAATAACTATCGACCCGCCAGAACCTAAGGTAGGTGACGTAGTCAAAGTTTATGCTACTATAATTGACAATGGAAGCGGCGTTCAAACAGTTACATTATCCTATGATTATATTATAGGTCACGATGAAGTTTCAATGTCACTTTACATGGGTGACATCTATCAGGGTACATGGGAGGCTGAAATTCCATCTGATGTAAACAATTATCAGGTTCAAGTTAAACTGATTATAACGGTTGTAGATAACGCTGGAAACGAGGCCATTTCAACTCAGAAAAGTTACTATGTGGGAGATAATATTCCTCCCAAAGTACTCAGAGTTCAAATAGAACCTCCAAGGCCCCAATACTGTGATAATGTTACCGTGGTTGCGCAAGTAGTAGATTATGAAAGTGGAGTCTCAAATGTATTTCTCAGGTACTTTATAATGGGAGAAAACGCAGTATTTGTAGAAATGAACCGTATCTCGGAAAATGCATTTATTGCAACCATACCAGCCTACCCATATGCAACACACGTCTACTATCAGATAATTGCAAATGATGTTGCTGGAAACAATGTAACTAGTCCAGTCTACATGTATATAGTTGAAGACTTTACACCCCCAGAAATAATGTCTGTCTCATATGAGCCTCCATCTCCTCTTCCGGAGGAAGAAGTAAAGGTGACTGTAACAGTCTCAGATCGCGGAAGTGGAGTTAAAACAGTAGTGCTAAAGTATTTTGAAGATGGAACTTGGCATGAGCTAGTTATGCAAAGAACTTCTGGGAACCAGTATCAGGGAACGTACGTTGAGAAAATTGGAAACTTAAAAGCTGGAAGCTTCGTAAAGTTTGTAATAATCGTAAAAGATTATGCTGGAAACAATGTGACCTCAATAACCTACACGTTCACAGTAAGGTCAAAACCACTACCACTTACATTGATCCTTGGAGTATGCTTGATAGCTGTAATTGTCATTGCAGTGATTGTCTTCATTCTATCAGTGAGAAAGCCTGCCGCCAGACCTCCTCCACCGCCTCCTCCGCCTCCACCTCCCCCAATAGAGGAGGTCGTCAAGAAACCTCCACCACCTCCACCAGAAGAGCTTGAGGAGATGGAGGAACTTGAAAGAATGTACTTTGAAGAAGTTGAGGAGGAGAGAAAACGATAAGAAATAACATCCACGATCTGTTTAACCAATGTCTTGAAAAGGTTCTCAATATAGTGTCCCTTCTAGATGAATGTATACAACTGCTAGTTAATGAACACTTTGATCAGTGTGAGAAATGCGTTGAAAAAATAATTAAGGTAGAAAACGAAATAGATGAAATCAAGTTTTTAATTGAAGAAAGCATCTCTAAAGGGAAGAGACTCAAGTATCTCATAGAGGATCAAGTTAAACTCCTAGATGTTTTAGAGCATATAGCCGACAGAACGGAGATTCTTGCTCGCTTTATACATGCATATATGGTTAAGATACCAAATGAAATTAAGGATGATGTTATAGAACTTTCAAGTAAAATGCTTGAAACAGTCAATAAACTATATAAAGCCATAAAGAGCATCGATCACGACCTTGACAAAGCATATGCTCTCGCCTCTGAAGTCGAAAAACTCAAGGAAGATGCCGTAGAAATAGAGTTTAAAATCATAAGGTGGCTTTCACAGTCAAAGATAGATGTAAAAAGAGTTATCGAAATCAAGGATATCGTCTCACTACTTGGTAGAATAGCTGAGAAAGCTGAGGAAGCTACAAACACCATAAAGACCATGTCCATGAAGTATCGAATGTAGCCCTATGAAATACCTTAATTAATGCCTTACCCTATAATAGCTATATACGACTAGACGGTGTCCTTCATGTGCGGAATAATAGGGATCATTTCATCCAATGATAACAGAGTGCCTAAAAAGATCACTGAAGGCTTAAACAGACTAACATATAGAGGATACGATTCCTGTGGAGTAGCTATAATATCTAACGGAAAACTTGAAATAGTAAAGGATGTTGGCACAGTTGACAAGCTTGAGAAAATATACAAGGTTAGTGAAAAGAGAAGTTTTATAGGAATTGGGCACACTAGGTGGGCTACGCATGGAAGACCTACGCAGGAAAATGCTCAACCCCATGCAGACTGCGACTTTAAAATAGCAGTTGCTGAAAATGGAATAATTTCAAATTGTTATGAACTAGACAGTGAACTTGAAAGAGAGGGCCATATTATAAGAAGCAGATGCGACAGTGAGCCTGTAGCACATATCGTTGAAAAATACCTAAAGAAAGGCATGAGCTTTGAAGAGAGCGTGTTGAAAACTATTCCCAGTTTAAAGGGGCTTTTTGCACTTGTTCTTATATCAGTTCATGAACCTGATAAGATAATTGCTGTAAGAAATGGCAATCCACTAATGATAGGTATAGGAAATGGAGAGAATTATGTAGCGTCAGATTTGCCAGCGCTACTTTCTTTCACAAACAAATATATTCCATTAAAGGACGGTGAAATTGCAATAATCACTTCAGAAAGCGTGACAATAAAGGATTTCAATGGAAAAATTGTCGTGAGGAAACCGTTCATCACGGATCTTACACCAGAATCCGCTGAAAAAGGCAAGTTTGAAACCTTCATGCTCAAGGAGATCTATGAACAGCCTACAGTAATTCAAAACGCAATCCTACTAGCTGAGACCAAGTATATGGACAAGTTTGTAAAGCATATTCTTGAAGCTGATAAAGTGTTTATGATTGCATGTGGAAGCAGCTACAATGCATCTTTAGTTGCATCATACTGGTTCAATAAACTGGCTGGAATGTGTATTCCAGCTGTAATCGCCAGCGAATTCAATGAGCTATATGGCAACAGCGTTGATGAAGACACTGCTATAATAGGAGTTTCTCAGTCAGGTGAGACACAGCATGTAGTTACTACAGTTAAACAAGCAAAGGAGAAAAGCGCTAAGATACTTGGTGTCATAAATGTTCTGGGATCACAGCTAATGTATCTAAGCGACGTTTATCTGCCTATAGGAGCTGGCCCTGAAATATGTGTGTTAGCCACAAAGACTTACATGAATCAGTTAATGACACTCTTCCTAGCATCTCTTCATACGGGACTTGAAAGTGGACGCATTGACAGGAGTGAATTTAGCAATTATCTATCTCTGGCAAGAAAGCTCCCTGAGAAGCTGCTGTCGACGATAAACATGTCGGACAAGATCATGCCAAAGCTTTCAGGACGCTATTATAAGCAACAGAGTATACTTGTTTTATCACATGGTCTAAACTATGGAACAGCTTGTGAAGGAAGCTTGAAGATAAAGGAAGTTAGCTATATACATTCAGAGGCGCTTCCATCGGGGGAGCTTCTGCACGGGCACCTAGCTTTAGTGGATGACAAGATGCTGAACGTATTTCTCCTAACTAAAGACGATACAATGGAGTTCACCCTTGGAAACATGAGTGAGGTTCATAGCCGAAACGGTAAGATAATCGCAATTACAGCAGGAGAACCTGTTGGGGAAGAATTCTCATCACACATGGTAATTGTCCCAGAAATAGATCCGCTTCTCTCACCGTTCCTATATGTTGTCCCGCTACAATTCTTTGCATATCACCTAGCGAAGAAGCTTGGAAGGAATATTGATCAGCCAAGAAACCTAGCTAAAACCATAACAGTAACGTAAAATTTAAATATAACTTTCTTCAAAAAGTCATAGTGGGGGAGGAAGGGGGGAGGTGAATAGCCCCAAAGGGCTACGATTCCCTCCTCCTACAGTGTTCATGTATCTCCTGTAGAGAACATATGAGCACCGTGACAATGTTTTCAACACTTCCACTATAAGAGTATTCAACAACTCTTTGATGAAGTTGATGTCTCAGTTGCATAGTTCATTTAAAACTTGATACCTTTTTGACGGCGCTATTTCAAAGATCCTATATACGCTTATCACGCTAATGTTACCGTTAGCCAGAACCCCCTTCCTCCCTCAGATTTTTTGTAAGCTTCAGTATTCTAATCGCTAAATATGCTGCATTTTCACCATTATCTATTCCAACGCAAGCTACAGGAACACCCTTCGGCATTTGAACAATTGAAAGCAATGCATCTAATCCCCCTAGTTTCACGTTGACAGGTACCCCGATCACGGGTTTATCTGTTCTAGATGCAATATATCCTGGAAGATGCGCTGAAAGTCCTGCTATAGCGATGAACACTATTGCCTTCGAATTTTTAATGTATTCGTTCAGTTTGTCGGGCTCCCTGTGAGCTGATATATATGCGACTCGATAGGGTATCCCATATTCGTCTAAAACCTTTGTAACTTTATCTACAATATGCTTATCGTTTTTACTTCCAGCTATTATGTCAATAATGTAGTTTACCATCAGTTTCTATAAATTGCATTCCAAGTAATATAGGTGATGCCGCCTCAAACCAATATTGTAAAGAAGGTCTCACTGATATTGCTTCTATCAGCGGCAGGTATAGTTCTAAGAAGTATAGAGATTCCAATTGTTCCAGGGGTAATGTCGTTCACTTTCGGAATGATAGTTCCAATATTGGCAGGCTATTTAATGGGCATTGCAGGTGGAGCATGTGTTGGAGTAGTTGTTGGCACCTATGCTGCAATGTTCTCGCAAGAAAATCAGCTGATACCATTTATAGGGAACATATGCTTGGGAATATTCGCTGGAATAGGTGCTGTAGCTGGAAATAAACTTCAGAAGAAGACACTTGAAGACATGGTTAAGCTTATTATACCATCGGTAGGTGGAGGAATGCTTCCAACATTAGGCATAGCAATTCTAACAGTTCCCCCAATCATAGCATTTATATCCTCACTACTAGACCTCTTGAACGCATTCCTGGCAGCTGTGGTTGCATTAACTATAGAAAAAATAGTGCCGAAGTATCTCTCGGAAACTGCAAAGTAGTTAATTTATCTTCGTCTTATAAGTATGTACACTGCTACTGCAATAGACAATAGTAACACCAATGGAGCATATTCTCTCATTTTCTCCTCTATTAAACTAGTTCCCTCATGCTCTCCTGCGTATTCACTTTCTAAATGTAGAACGTACTCCTTCACAGTATTCTCACAGAGATATATCTGAGACGTATAATTCCCTACTACGATGATATATTCTCCCGCGGGAAGCATGAGAAGAATTTCTCCACTTTCATCAGTCTCTACTGTGCAGAGAGTGTTCCCATATTGGTCTTTTATACTAATCGCAAATCCTGAAACAGGTGTTTCATTTTCATAAACCACCCTAACAGTTAAAAGATAAACTTCACATGTCACTTCAACAATAATATCTTTATCCAGCTGCACTTGCTCAGAAGCCACCATGTAATTTAAATAGTACACTTCAATGCTGTACATCCCCATGCTCAAGTTATAGAACACCGCTAACCCTTCTCCGTTAGTTACTTTCTCAGAGAGAATTTGGCCATCCTTTAAGAGCTTAACTAAGCATTTTTCAATGGGTGAGTTAGTTCCACGTGCAATGCACTTTACAGTTAAATCGAAGTTTTTCTCCTCAATAGGTTCTCCTTTAGATATCTTCCAGTCGTATTTGAATACACTCTCGTAAAAAGTTGCTACATTTTTACTGACAATTACAACGCCTGCTTCACGGTTTTCTCGTACACCCTCATCTGACCAGTTAACGCTGGTTACAACAACTATCTTTGAGTCAATAATAATCCCTTTATTATGTAGAAACCGTATACTTGTCAGATTCATGTAGACTACATCTACGCCAATTCCCTGAAGATATCCAAAGGTTTCCTCATTCATGGAATTCCTCACTCCAAGTATAACCTTGACATCAACCCCTCTTTCAACGGCCTTTTGAAGTTCAGCTACAAGAGGATTCAATCTGTTATCCCAGCTCAGCTCAATGTAGGGTTGTTCAATGTAAATACTCTCATTAGCTTTCCTAAGAACATATTTTAGAACGCTTTCTGAATCTTCGGGGGAGAAGAATGGAAGTACTTTCATCTGGCATGTTGTTTCAACGCTTGTAAATGGATGTTCATATGATCCAGTTGGAATGCTTCTTGAAGGCTCTTCCCCCACTCCTTGACTTGGACTATAGGGGGTAGCAATGCTGAGGTCATAGTTAAATATTTCAGTAAACCTAGAGGCAACTTCTCTACTGTAAATAACAATACCCCACTCTCTATTGCCATATGACGGGTCAACTGGAACTCCACTTTTAACCCAATTGGCAGATTCAACCACGACTATTTCAAAATCAATTATCATGAACTTGGCATGTAGAAGAGGGTACTCTACATGACTTGCAAAGTATACTGCTGCACCTGACATGTTAAGCCTATATGCTATGTACAATGTGTACTCGTTCTCGGACCATGTGAAATGTTTTTTCTCTAAGATTAACGTTACATGAACCCCCCTTTGAATGGCATTAATGAGGCAATCCATTAGATAAGGGTTTGTAAATGAATAGAGTTCAATTTTGATGTCATGCTGAGCTTCGTTAATGCAGTTTACTATCACTTGATATGATGAGTCAGGTGAAGTAAACATCACCACCTTAAACGTTCCAGTTATCCAGCTATTATCTGAGCTTCTTACATAGTACGAACTAGAACATATGGCAATTAGTGTTATACAGGTTATGAGCAACAGTGAGTTTCTCCGTTTCATCTTCACATTAACGATATTTCAAGACCAATAATAGTTTAAAGTGAATGATATGAACAGCAAAATAACCTATGCTAAAGTGGGAATCGATATAGACAAGATAAAATCATTTCATGAAGTCATCAAGAAGCTAACCGAGTCCACACTACATAATGCAAGAGAGTACAAGCCTGTCCTAGGATGTGGCCATTATGCAGCTGTGATAGATGTTGGATGCGATAAACTAATAGCTTTGCATGTTGACGGGGTAGGTACAAAAGTTCTCATAAGTCAAATGCTGGATAAATACGATACGATAGGTTTTGACCTTGTAGCAATGCATGTAAACGATCTAGTGTGCATTGGTGCAAAACCAATTGCGCTTGTAGACTATATAGCAGTTGAGAAATTCGACAAGAAAATGCTGGTAGATATCATGGATGGATTATGTAAAGCAGCAAAGGAAGCAAAGATAATGATCGTAGGTGGAGAGACGGCTGTAATGCCAGATGTCATAAGGGGAGTCGATGGAAAGGGGTATGATCTATCTGGAATGAGTATAGGTATACTCGATGGAGAACAGATAATAACAGGAGAAAAAATTGTTCCTGGAGACATTATAATAGGATTGGAAAGCAGCGGGATACATTCAAATGGACTCACACTTGCTAGAAAAGTGCTCCTTGAAAAAGCAGGGTTCAAGGTTCATGATGTTATCCCAGAGCTTGGACATAGCATAGGTGAAGAATTGTTGAAGCCAACCCGCATATATTCGAATGTGATCTTGGATATTCTGAGCGAAGTCCCTGTCAAGGGCCTAGCTCACATAACCGGAGGAGCATTTACAAAATTAAGAAGATTAAATAACAAAGTTGGCTTCGATCTCGGGAAAATGCCAAAGCCTCCAGCCATATTCAAGCTTATTCAAGAGTATGGAAACATAGATACATGTGAAATGTACAGGACATTCAACATGGGAATAGGTTTCTGCATAATAGTGGATTCATCTCATAGCCGCAAAGTAGTAGATACATGCACAATAAATGGTGTACGGGCATATATCATAGGCAAGGTGACATCTGAAAAAGGTGTTATAAATATAAGGAACGAGGAGATGAAATCTCCTGTAACTGTATAACTTACTCCTCTTCCTCAAGCTCAAGTTGATATGTTATCTTGTTAACCCACCTAGCAACAGATGTGACGGAGATTCCAAGCTCCCTTGCAATTCTTGAAAGCGAAAACCCTCTTCTATGCATGCTAACAACCTTTGATGGAAGATCAGTCTTGTTCATCAAAATCGATAGCACGCTTCTAACAGGCTTTTTAACTTTCTTAGCTATCTCAGAAACCTTTAATCCCCTGTAATAGAGATCCTTTATTCTATCCTCATCCATCCTAAATATACCATACTCCCTAAGCTTATCTTCGACGCATCTGGAGGATATGCAAAGCTTATCGGCAATCTCATCGATACTCATTCCAGTCTCATACATCTGAACTATTCTTTCCGGTAAGTCAGATTCCTCCATTAAAACACGTGTAACAACGTGCGAAGGCTTGCCCACACTATTGGCTATTTCGGGTACCGTATACCCTCTATCATATAGTTCAATTATTTTTCTTCTCTCTCTGACTCTTAGAACCATACTCTGGTGTAAATATCGCAACTTTCACAATATAAAACTTTCACCCATCTCTCCCCCTAGGTAGGCTCAGCAGACGCTCGACGTATAACGTGCATTAAAGAAGCTGTGGTTGATTCATGAAATTTCATTTTTCTTGTATATTTACTTAATATATTCGATGAAAATGGCCATAGGGAAAAACATTTCACGAGTATATATAAGGCCTAGGGAGCTCTTCTCCGAAATAGCTGAGAACCCCAGTATGAAAGAGAGCTTTCTAATAGTGTTAATGTCAGGTATAATAAGTTTGGTGGCAGGGCTAGTGCTGTCACCAAAGTTCACGTTCACATTGACTGGAAACGAGACTATAGTTAAGACACTTGAAGTAAGCTTCACGATAGGAAAAGTTATAGGATTTGTGTTTGTTCCAATGGTTGTATTCCTTATTGAATGGGTTCTATGGGGAGCAGTAGCCTTTGCAATAGCTAAGCTACTCAAGGGAGAGGGAAACTTCAAGCAGACACTGGCTTTAACTGGATATGCAATGGCCCCCTATATAATTGATTCAATAATATTCTTGATAGCGGCATTCATGGCATCTCCGATGTCTGTGACGATCAATGCGACAGACTATGCTAGTGCAGGGATGCGGTTTGGAAAGGCGATCGGGGAATTCTTCTCGCAGCCAGTGCTTATGGCTACTGACTTCATAGGAGTTATATTCATAGTATGGTTTGCAATATTGTTAGCCTTTGCATTGAAGGAAAGCCATAGACTAACACTGGGAAAAGCATTCGTGCCTGCAGCCATAATACTGGTAATTAAAATTGTGATGGCACTATTATGAGCAAAAGACTTGACGATAAAATTTCATTGATAGTCAAGACACCTAGGAAACTTGAGCGAGTAGCTGCACAGCACATAGCTGAGATTTGTGATGTAGAGGTTATTGCAAGGCCTCTTGGATGCTATGGCATAGTGCTAGTAAGGAATTGCAAAGATAAAATAGATGTAGCTGACAAAATCTTAAGAGAGATCCCCGAGGCAGAGAAGGTTCTGATAGTATATGGATCAGCAAAGGCTGATCCATCAGCTATAGCAGAGAAGGCAAGTGAAATAGTGAAGGACAAGATGTCCCCAGATGAGACATTCGCTGTGAGAACTACTAGAAGAGGAACGCATGATTTCACGAGCATGGATGTGAATGTGGCTACTGGAGCTGCTATACAAGAAGTCACAAATGCCAATGTCAATCTAACAAATCCTGACAAGATAGTCTGGGTGGAGATTTTTGGAGACATAGCATACATCGCAGTATCTCCCGGTAGAATCGAATGGAAGAAAAAGGTTCCATGGAAAATCCCCCTCCAAAAATTTTTTGGTAAGATATCTATAGTCCAGATGCCCTACACAGGTCCACTTGATGCAGTATACATCATGGGAAACAGGATAGGACGAGCGGTTCAAACATTTGAGATCAAGGAACTTGTAATAGCTCCAATATATGCTATTCCAGCTATAGAGCTTGGGACATTTATAAGGGGCATCCTAGAGGGAATAGACTCAAGGCATAATATACAGGAGAGAGCATATGGCAGAAAAGTCAAGAAAGTTCCAGTATATGTTCAAGACCTATATCAGCTTGTAAGGGATAGGTCAAATGAACCAATCATAGTTACATCCACTAGAGGCAAGCCCGTAACAGAGGTCAAAGAGATCATATGTGACCTTTTCAGGGAAAAAACTAAGAGAGTAAACGTCTTAATAGGTGCCAGAGAGGGTATCCCAACGGGAGTCTTTAGATTTGCTGACGTAATTTTAGACTTATCTCCTGGAGTAACAATATCAACAGACTATGCATCCGTTGCAGCGATTACTGGGATAGGGTATGTGATATATGATGTACTCTTCTCTGAGGAATATAAAGGAAACTAAGTTATCTATTATCGACCATAACAATCACTTTTTCTCGAAAAAGTATGTGAGCGAAAACTATGGAAGGTGCAATCATTCAGATAGATAAGCAAAGCTCGGTCACAAGCAGAGTTGACCTTGAGGATATAGCATATTTTGGGAGGGGGATTGGTAAAGAGGGTGATGTTATACTAGTTGAGGCATTGAGAAGCTATGGAGCCGTGTCATATATCGAAACTCCAAGTGGAAGACTGGCTAAAATACACATGAAGGACAAACTTCTCGGAGTTCTGGGAAATAGGGATGCCACTAGAGCCATTGTTGGAAGAATCCCAAGAAGAGGAATTAAAGTCACCAGAAACATTAGATTACATCTTCTATGTGCCGGAGGAGTCATTGGAAAAGCCGTCTCATTCGTTATAAGACATGGTTCACCACTTCCCGTTAGACCCGTTGGACTAGCCTACAACGATGAAGGCAAGGTTGTAAATATCAAGGATTATGGTATTCCATGGAGAAAACATCTTGGAAGAACTCCTCCCATAGTTATGCTGGTATCAACCTCTATGGAAAGTGGAAAGACAACGGCAGCGGTTGAAATAATAGGACATCTCACAAAAATTGAGGGATACAAAGTCGCAGGGGTAAAGCTTACAGGAGTTGCAAGAATGAGAGATATTCTAAGAATGAAAGATGCAGGTGCAAACCCTTGTCTTAGCTTCGTAGACGCTGGACTTCCATCCACTACAACTATAAGGCATAAGGTTACAAAGGCTGCAAAAGGAATACTCCACAAGGTCAGCGAAGCTAATCCAGATATCATTGTAGCCGAAATGGGTGGAAGCATCCTCGGAGAGGGCGTCCCCTACATCCTAGAAGACCATGAAATTATGAAAAACGTTAAGGCTATAATACTCTCAGCACTAGATGAAGTTGGAGCATATGGAGGAGTTAAGCTTCTAAGAGAACAATACGGCCTAGAGGTTACAGCTATAACGGGCCCAGCAACAGATGACAAGTCAGGAGTCAAAAGAATATCGAAGGTGACTGGAGTTCCAGCATACAATATGCTGAAAGGCAGGAGCTCAGATAAACTTGTTGATCTGATACTGGAGAAACTTGAATTACGATCTTAACTCAGGAACTTTTCTGAGAATCTCTTTAACAAACTCACTTACCCTAGGTCTTTTTACTCTCTTTTCCAATAGATAATCAGTAATTTTTTCAGCATTCGCGGGATTCTGCAGATTCATGGCCTTCACGCCTATATACCTTTCGATAAGCTTTAACCCGGTCACTGTGTCTGTGGCTGGCCCAGTCACCAAGTCAATTTCTATTCCATAATGTTCTCTTGCAATATGAACTCCTCCATATGCCGCTAAGGCATCGCTTGCTGCTAACACTATTGAGGTGACATTGCCCATGATCTCCCGATCTAAAAGGATTGGAACTACAGTTCTGTATCCGAGAAGGTTGCCACCCATCTCAGCAACTATTACATCAGGCCTACTCTCATTAGCCTTGTAAAGTATTCCCTTTGCAACCGATAAAACTGTCTTGGGATCCGTGTACGTAGAGGGTAGCCCAGCATCCACGAAATCATAAACTGGATCCGCTCCTGCATTCTTCATTCTTAAATGATCTCTGAGGGCAGCTACTCCACTCAACTTTACTCCTGCAACCTTATACCCTCTCTTCACCAATGCTTTGACAATGTTTCCGACAGCTGTACTTTTTCCACTTTCAGCACTACTACCTATAACCAGTATTACTGGAGCAGTTTTACCTAGATCATCTCTCCATTCAATTCGCCTATATCTCTTCAAGTTAGCTATTTCACCGTCATCTACTAAACTGCCAATATACTCTAGTTCAAGAGGGTATTCAAGCCCGTAAGCTACATCAACGACGTTTCCAACTAGTCCTCCAAAAGTCAACAGATAAATTTTGCAGCCAGGATCAAGTTTTTCCGGAGGCTCTCCAACAATGTTTACCGTCGATTTCTTATATCCAATGACAGCTACAAAGATATCTCCAGGATACAAGTTAACCTTTTCACCAACATGATTCTCAACATATGTATATACTCCAGTTTTTCCAGTAACTTTCACGGCTATAAGATCTCCCACATGTGGAGGGGCGGGTTGAACTTCTACTTCATTCTTTAAGGGGGCAATTCTTGCCGCTGCCACGTAGCATTTAGGTTTAACCTTCATTTACGTGCCATCTCCATCGCGTACTCGATAATATATTTGGCGGGGTTCACTTTTGTAGCTTCAATCAACCCCCTAAAAAGAGGAGTTGGATTCACTTCAAAAACGTACATTTGCCCATTTTCCTCAGCAATGTCAACTCCAGCAATTTCAGCTTTAATAGCTTCAGCTGACCTAATAGCAATTTCAGTAAGCTCATCATCTGGCTTGAATGGAATAGGTTTTCCTCCCAAGGTAATATTTGTCTTCCATTGCCCAGAGGCGGCTACCCTATACATGGCTGCAATAACCTCGCCTCCAACCACAAGGATTCTAATATCTCTTCCACCATGCCTGATAAATCTCTGCATTAGCACACAGTTCATTTTATCCAAGTGATATTTTGCAGCCTTAACGAACTCCTTTCTACAATCTGCTCGCATAACATCCTTGCCTTTACCACCAATTATAGGTTTCAAAACAATCGGATACCCCATCTGATGGATGAATTTAAGTGCTCCACTAAGTGAAAATGATAGGTATGACATTGGAACAGGTATTCCCTCCCTAAGTAAGTGAATCATTGTTAAAAACTTGTTCTGGCCTATAAGCAACGAATAAGCTGAATTAATCACCTTATACCCTATTTTCTCAAGCGTTAACAGGAGCGTAAACCCCTCCCATAAGACTCTCCTCTCAACTCTAGAGAGTGCAATTACATTTTCATCAAAGATCTCTCTTCCAAATCTATCGTAGATTTTAATATCACCATCGACTAGAACTCTAACGCTTCTGGGATTTACGTACTTGACATTTAACCCCCGTTTCTCAGCTTCCTTAGCTATCAACTTGTTTTCAAAGTTCCTCTTAGAGGCAATTATGGCGATTTCCATAGCTCGCCCCTACTAATTTGAAGAATCACTGAAAATTTAATCCTTATCATGAAATTCTCGATATTTGGAAATGATAATAAGGTTTAAGAAACCAAGGGCCTTCGAAATAATAGCCTCCCAAAAGCTAATTCCTTTTCTTCCAACTCCTGTAAACGTTGTTGAAAGGATGCTTGAAATATCAGATCCCAAACCCGGAGAGCTATTGATCGACCTTGGAAGCGGGGATGGAAGAATTCCACTCATAGCGGCAAAGAAATATGATTGTATGGCCGTAGGCATTGAAATAAATCCAAAGCTTGTGGAGATTTCTAGGAAAAAAGTGTTCAGGGAGCAAAGGCTAGCCAAGAAAGTGCAAATTGTGCATGGAAACCTGTTTACAGCAGATCTGTCAAATGCTGGCATAATAACAATGTATCTAACTCCAACAGCAATTTCGCTTCTGAAGCCCAAGCTTGAACGCGAACTAAAGGATGGAACCAGAGTAGTGTGCCACGATTATCCAATTCCAGGATGGAGGCCTATTTTAACTGAGGAAATTAAAAGCCATGGAGCACATGTGCATAAAATATACCTCTACAAAGTTCCAGAATCGATTCCATGTAAAGCGAATAAAAGTCGTACTGTACTATAGCTTCTTTGCCACTTGATTCAAACATAATATGATAAAACTCAGTTTGCCTTGTTCATAGGCATGCATTTAAGGTCAATTTCCACTTTTTAGCTTCCCTAAGGAAGATTTATTTGAGACACATGTGGAACAATAGAGAATTCGACTTCAAATAAAAACTTGAAAAATATATGTAGACGATATTCTCAAGCTAATTTCCTGCATGCCGCTACTATTTCGATTCCACTAAAGCCTGGATACACACGCTCCATTTTGTAGAGCTTGTTTACAGCAGGTGTCAAGTTGTAAAATTCACTATATGAAGCCGTGAGCATTAAGAACTGTGAAGTTTTAAGGTTAAGACTCCAAGGCAATTAATATTATATCCTTAGAGGCCTTATGTAATTATCAACAATAAATAATATACAGGTGATGAGGACATGTCAGCTGAAGAAAGACTGTTAAGTACAGGCCTAGTATTCGTTGCTGGTTACGCTGCGAAAATTAGGAGAACAATATTTGCACAGACCAGAGATGATATAAGCAATGGAGTGATTGAGAAGACTGAGGTTGCGAAGGCTATGGGAAACTTGAATGCCACATTATTTAAAATCCTAATAGAGAAGTTAAACTTAGACAAAAGGGACGTGGTAAGAGTAAGAATACCATACACCATAGACAACGGAACCATAAAATGGCATTGGGACAAACTAGAGATCGAAGCCTACAGAAAATACGAGATTCCAAATCTAGAGGAAAAGGTCAAGGAAGCTCTCTCTGAGGCAGAGGCTACTCAATAATTCTCCCCATAAATAAGTTTTAAGGCCAGCTCTTTCACATCTTCTCTTTTTAGCCTAGGTCTATACCTTCTAGGGTAAGGCCCTATCCTTTTGACAGCTTTGACAGCTAGCTTATCAGCCTCCCCATCTTTAAAGTTTTCCTTCCATTTACTCCAATGTCTATATTTCCCAATCTCAGAGTACTCGATGCTGAAATCAGATATCTCGCTCGGATCTATACAGACACATACTCTATCATGTTCTCTGTGAAGACTCAACGGGGCAGTAAACATTCTCTGTCTATCAATGACGTTCTCAACCTTAAGCTGGTAACTTTCAAACTTTCTCTTGACCTCATTTAATTTAAACCCTATTTTCATACGAATAAACTCTACGATTGCATATGCGATGTTCAGACACCCATATCTCCTACATATACTCTCGGAAATTGCTCTTTCATGAAGGTGAACATGAAACCCATTCCCGCTAAACTTTACATACACCGATGATATTCCCTCTTTCTCAAGCTCCCTAACTATAATCTCCACAGCTCTCTTTGAGGCCTCAAGCTTGTCAACAGTATTATCGATATCCCATACAGGTTCAACACGCTTCATATTTGAATCCAAGTAAATATCCCTCAAATCTTCAAGCCTATAATACCTGTATATAGTAGCATAAACAGTTCTAGGCCTATACTTGGAAAACATCTTAAAGACTCTGTCGAAGTCATCAATGCTGGATATTTTCAAAGGCTCCCTACCCCTACGATATCTAATGATAATGTTTCTGCCATGTGAATCTCTTTCTTCACAGCTTAACCCAATCCACCTTTCGCGACAGTACTCTATAATCTCCTGCCTAACCTCCCTAGAAGAGTAGTGTTTAATGATGTTACTGTAATCCATGATGCTCAATTAAAAATTGAGGAGATTACCATTAAAAAGCCAAACTCGAATACTATATAATGTAAACTTTGGAGGTTGCTAAATGCCAAGACCAAAACTAAAAATAAACCCTGCCAAATGCACCGGCTGTGAAATGTGTGTCAGCGTATGCACAATGGTGCATGAAAAAGTCGTAAACCCCAAGAGATCAAGAATACGCATAGTTAAGGAGAAGAACTTTGACTTCAAGATAATTGTATGCATGCAATGTGAGGATCCAGCGTGTGTAAAAGCCTGTCCAGTAAATGCAATCTACATTCATGAGAAGCTTAACATTCCAATCGTAGACAGCGAGAAATGTACTGGATGTGGAAAATGTGTGGAGGCATGTCCATTTAAGGCAATATGGATAGATCCAGTAACCAAGAAGGCTATCAAGTGCGACTTATGCATGGGAGATCCACAATGTGTAAAATACTGTAGTGCGGAGGCGATAACATATGGTTAAGCTACCCGGATATGCTGGAAAAATTCTGTATATAGACATTTCAAAGAAAAAGCATAAGGTCGTCGACGTAAAGGAAAGCTTTGCCAGAAAATATCTTGGCGGAATAGGGTTTGCAACGAGGATCCTATATGATCTACTTAAGGAGAAGGTTGATGCATTTGACGCGAGAAATCCAATAATAATATCACCTGGACTCCTAACTGGATTCGGTGTCCCAACGTTTTCAAAGGTGGTGTTCGCGTCAAAGTCTCCACTAACCGGAGGATTTTCAAGATCTGTTGCAGGGGGAAGAATAGGGCCCGCTCTTAAATACGCTGGATACGATACTGTAGTCATACAGGGAAGATGCAGAAAACCAATATACATCTTCATAGATGATGACCGAGTAGAATTTAGGAAAGCAGAGGATCTATGGGGTTTATCAACAAGAGAAACCGAGGAGCGCTTGAAAGAGGAGATAGGCGATAAAACTGTAGCCACAGCTGTGATAGGGCCAGCTGGAGAAAACCTGTCACTGATTTCATGCATCGACTGCGAGGAAAGACAAGCTGGAAGAACTGGATTAGGAGCAATAATGGGAGCTAAAAAGATAAAGGCCATCGCTGTAAGAGGCTCAAAGGATCTTATACCATATGATCCAGATAAACTCCTAGAAATGCTTCCAAAGATATATAAGGAGTGTGTAACTCATCCAGCATATGAATGGGATGTGAACTGGGGAACAGCAGAGTTCATTGACTGGATGAACAGGGAAAGAGGAACTTTCCCAGTTAAGAACTTCCAAGAAGGCTTCTTCAAGGACGCATACGCCAAGCTAAAAGAAGGAGAAAAGATGCCTTTAGACCCATATTACTGGGTTCCAAAGTACTCTGTAAGAAACAGAGCATGCCCATCATGTGTCAAGCCATGTGGTAAAGTGTTCAAGTCAAGGGATCTCATAGTTGAAGGACCAGAGTATGAGACACTATATTCGCTTGGAGGAGCATGTGGCGTAGACGACATTGAAACGGTTGCAAAGGCTCATCTACTATGCGACCTATACGGTCTCGACGGCATATCAGCTGGGGTAACTATTGGATGGGCGATGGAATGCTATGAAAAAGGTCTACTTACAAAAGAGGACACGGATGGAATAGAGCTCAAATTCGGAAACGGGGAGGCTATGCTAAAGGCCATCGAAGCAATAGCTTATAGAAAAGGAAAGCTTGGGAAACTACTTGCAGACGGTGTCAGAAAAGCTGCCCGAAAACTTGGGAAAGGTTCATCAAGGTTTGCCATACATGTTAAGGGGCTCGAGCTTCCAGCATACGACGTCAGAGGAATAAAGGGAATGGCCCTTGCCGTAGCTGTCTCAACTAGAGGAGCATGCCACTTAACAGCATGCATATACGGTACAGAGCTCGTAGGAAAATGGTGGAAGTTCGAGAACATTGACAGACTCTCAGCGGAGAACAAGGGATACGAGGTTAAGGTTCATGAAGACCTAATGGCCTTATATGATGCACTTGGACTATGCAAGTTCTCAAGGCACATATTCTTTGCAGAAAAATTACCTGAGATAGTCAATGCCATAACAGGATTCAATGTTGACACCGCATATCTAATGACCGTTGGAGAGAGAATATACAACATCCAGAGAGCATTCAATATCAAGCAAGGCTTTACAAGAAAAGATGATACGCTACCATATAGGATAATGCATGATCCAATACCAGAAGGTCCATCAAAGGGAAGCTATGTGAAGCCAAGCGAATTACGGAAAATGCTAGACGAGTACTACATGGCCAGAGGATGGTCAAAAGAGGGAGTACCAACAAAAGTCAAGCTAGTAACACTTGACCTAGAGGACATAGCAGAGGAGATAGGTGCAGGAATATAAAGTGAAGCTTACAGCATACAATCAACTCCTGTCCCATATTGGAAACACGTTCCTAGACACTGAAACACTGGTAAACGAAGTAACCAGCGGGAAAACAAGTACCATAGTTATAATCTCATCAACACTTCTTTTTTCATTTTTTAAATCTGTTCCATACACTCTTTTACTGCATGAAATTGTTGAAATACTTGACATCACCTTCATTTCCCCATTACTATATCTTCCGTCCATGATTGTTGGCCAGTTACTTATAAACTGGCTGTTATGGGCGCTTATATCCTTTGGCTTTGCAAGAGCTCTGGGAGGAAATGGCTGTATACTTTCACACTTGAAGCTTTTCTCATGCGTGGTGATCATAGAGAGCATTCCAGCATTGGCAACGCCTTTATTATACATTGATATAATTCTTGGCCTATACATGCTTCTTCTATTTGAATTGATATCGCTTATATGGGCAACATGGTTTGCCGTAGAGGCTACATCTAAACTGCATGAGATATCCAAGGTGAAAGCATTTGCATCAGCGATCCTTATTCCAGTGATCCTAGTCATAGGATCAGTGTTCCTCCTATGGTTGGGCATCGGTACAATAATGAAGGTGGTGAAGCCGCAGTGAAACTTAATGCCAGAAATGCAGGCTTAATCATATTGGCAATATACATCGCTGCTGCCATGTCAGCAATTATATTTTCACTTTTAACAGATATCCCATTTTTCACGGTAGCCGATAAACTCGACCAAATGTCCTTTCTATTCTCTAGAATGTTTATAGCAGAGGCCATAAACCAGTCAATCAATTTAAATGAGTACAATATCTCCTCTTTTACCATAGTTCTAGATGGCATCGATGGTGAAGTCTTGTTACAACAAATAGTCTCCGATGAAAACTGCGTTTTCATAGGGGGAGTGGCTTCATCGAAGAACATCACCAAAACATCCTGGAAAAATGGGCTTTTCTGCATCAACTTCACAAGGGCATTTGTGAAACTGAACATTACATGTGCAACTAGGTGCATGTATACCGTCAAAATACTGTCATCAGATTTAATTCTCAAGGTGAATGCTTCAACAGTTAAAAATTTTACACTTGAAGCTTTTAGTGCAAGGGTAGATTTTACATTCACTCCTTTGGAAAGCGTAAACGATTCAAAGATAAATATATCCATCCTGATTGGAAAGGTGACATTTAGACTGCACGATAAGCAAACACATGCTCGCAGCTACAAGGTCTCACTTAAAGTATATAATGGAATTGTAGAGTGCAGCTCCACTAACCTGAAAAAGAAAGTGTTTTCAAGAAAGAGGGTCATATTATCTAAGGACGAGAACTTGGCAAAGGCTGTTGAAATCACAGTGTCTACTAGGATAGGTAAAATCTTCTTTAATGAATCATAGGCTTCGAGATTTTCTCTTATTATATAGCTCCATCAAATAGGGTATCTTATATAAGTATTCCCTGTCAAGCTTCTCCCAGTTGATGCCTACAGGTCTGCTTCTCCTATTTGGCACCCTAATTATTCTCTTGTTGGTCACAACTATGTCGACGGGAACATCCTCCTCACCTGATGGAATGTCGTCTACAAGCTGTACTTCATGAACTGTTGTGGCTACAACCGTATCTTCTCTGATGCATCCAACTTCACAGAGTACACCATATTCTATATCCGAGTATCCTTTTCCTTTTCCAAGCCTTGCACCTGTTATAGGTGAAACTGCAACGCTTCCAGCTATGAAGAGGTCGATAGATGGAATCTCATCTAAACTGAGCTTAACACCATAGGACATGAAGCCTTTAATAGTTGAGGCAAATCTAAGGGCATCTTCACCTCCCTCAATCATATCCCTTGAAAGCATTATAAAGCCCTCCCTTATTCCTGGAGATGCAACGATCAACTTCTTTCCATCAGCTAAAGCGTAAAATCTTACTGGAAGCTGAGGTGAATCAGGATTACAGAAGACAATTTTTGAGCGAGCATATTCACTAAGCATCTTCAAAAGCATTGCAGCTTTCCATGCACCCTTGAAATTCGGTATCCTACCATGGCATGGGCGAGGGAAGCTTGCAATGTTAAACATCTCCATTTTATCCCATATCTCCCTTCTAATCTTATCCCTTAAGCTCTCCATTATAGCTCAAAGTAATTTTACATCACTTGCATTAATCATAAATTGCCATGAAAAGGATCATCACGCTTCTAACGGATTTCGGCTTAAAGGACACATACGTAGCTGAAATGAAGGCCGCCATATACAGCATAAACCCAGAGGCCATAATCGTCGACATGACACATGAAATTGAAAGACATAACATCAGACAGGCAGCATTCATACTTAGAGAGTCATCGAGATACTTCCCAGAGGGCACTATACATGTGACAGTAGTGGATCCAGGGGTTGGAAGCAAATGTCAGAAACCCCTCATAGTGGAAACTGGAAAGTATATTTTCATAGGCCCTGACAATGGAGTGCTTTATCCAGCAGCCATCGAAAACAAATTGAAAAAAGTCTATGCAATAACCCCCGATGAGATCGTCAAGTATACTGGAAGAAAAATTTCAAGAACATTCCATGGAAGAGACATATATGCTCCAACAGCAGCCCTAATCAGCAAAGGCATCCCCATAGATGAAATAGCTCAAGAAGTGGCAGACTTCATAAAGCTAGAGCTAAAAGATGCAACCCGAGAAAATGACATCATCATAGGAGAAGTGCTTTACATAGATCACTTCGGAAACTTGATAACAAATGTGAGAGAGGAGATGATCCCTGAAAACTGCAGGAAGCTAACCATCGAAGTACATGGGCGATCAATTGAAATCCCGATAGTTGAAAGCTATAGTGAGGTACAGCCGGGGGAGAAGCTTGCAATAATTGGAAGCAAAGGCTTTCTAGAGATATCAATAAACCTAGGGAACGCCGCCGAGTTTTTCGACTTAAGGGAAGGGGAAAAGTTTAAGATAAAACTTCACGAAATATAATTTCCCAGAGGTAAGTAAATTGAAGGAGAAATCAGAGATAAGCAAGTTTAAAATTGGAGAGAAGTTTAAGCCTTCACCAAAGCTTAAAAACTACTATTACACGATAATTCTACTTCTCATGGCTTTTGTAACGCTTCCCTGGGCAATTCCACTCATATTCTTCATTCCAATAACAGTATGGATCACAGTGACGACCCCAATGGTAGCATTCACGATTCTACTCCTTGCATGGGCACGAAAATACTATGACACAATATTCTATAAGCTTACGGAAAATGAAATCATATGGGAAAGAGGAGTATTCATCAAGAACACTGGGGTGGTTCCATACAATAGGGTCACGAACATTGATGTCCTACAGGGTCCAATAGCGAGAAAATATGGTATAGCGTCACTTAAGATACAAACTGCAGGATACTCAGGCGCAAAAATAGCTGAAATCACCATAGAGGGCATCGAAAACTATGAGGAGCTAAGAGACTTAATCATATCATATATAAAAGGAAAGCCACCAGTAGCCGTTGAAACCTATGAGGAAAAGGATATAAATGCTAGAATACTTGAGGAATTAACTGCGATAAGGAAACTTCTGGAGAAAATGCTTGAGAAAACGTCCTAACTTAACTATTTCTATCAATCGATCCTAACATACTACAAACAACACCAGTAATTTTAAGGTGATAAAGGTGAAAGCTGATAGGTTTGACCTCCCCGCGGATGAATTTCCGAAAGAATGGTACAACATTCTCCCCGACCTACCGGAGCCACTTCCACCGCCAAAGGATCCTGAAGAGGGGCCATCAAGACTCGAATTTCTGAACAATGTAATGATCAAGACATGCCTAAAACAGGAGATGAGCGACCAGAGATGGATTAAAATACCAGAGGAGCTAA